>Ga0070738_10000411_pt1 | contig 123615 bp, 101 predicted proteins | sample Coa_R2_2_FD_66446 | JGI IMG/M metagenome (GOLD analysis project Ga0070738, IMG submission 66446) | Surface soil microbial communities from Centralia Pennsylvania, which are recovering from an underground coalmine fire - Coalmine... | ecosystem: Environmental > Terrestrial > Soil >... | reverse complement strand
CCGCTGGGGCGGAGCGATCACGGCGGCAATGTTCTTGAAAGAGTTTGTCGAAGACACGCCATGGCTGCATCTCGATATTGCCGGCACGGCGTGGATGGAAGACAACAAACCATGGATTGCCAAAGGTCCGTCAGGTATCGCGGTACGATCCTTGATCGAACTCGCTCGGGAAGTCGCAAATGGCGCTTCGGGGTCGGCAACGGGAACGCAGGCTGCACAGAACCGGGCAAACTCGGGAGCAGGGCTGTAGCGCTCAAGAATTTTTGCCAGCTCTATTTACCGGTCGCCAGTCGCTTGCTCATATAGTTTTCGACTACGCCCGGTATTAGCTGGTAGAACTTGATCGCGATGCTGTAGAACCAGGGCACGACCACTTCGCGCTTTCCTTTCAGATAGCCATTGAGCGTGGCCCGCGCCACCTGCTCTGCAGTAGCACCGGTGCGCGCTCCGGGATCGAATTTTCCGGCCTGCGATCCACGCACCACGTTGCGGGCAAAATTGGTTTCGATGTAGCCGGGACAAACCGTCATCACCCTCACACCGCTGCTCGCCAACTCCATTCGCGCGGCTTTGCCAATCGCGTTGAGTGCGAATTTCGTCGCGCAGTAGGCCCCCATGCCCGGCACGGGGACATGCCCAGCGACACTGGAAACGTTGACGATAGTGCCACTTCCCTGCTTTACCATCACTGGAGCGGCTACCTGAATACCCTCAATGGCACCGAACAAGTTTGTCTCAAACATGTTCCGGCATTCGCGCATCGGCACTGCGGCTATGGTGTCACGCAGGCCAAATCCTGCATTATTGACCCATATATCGATGCGACCGAAGTTGTGCAACGTAAGACTGAGCAGGCGATCCAGGTCCTCGCGATTTCGCACATCACAGAAGATACCCAGCGTTTTCTCGGGCCTGCCGACGCGAGTGCGTGCTTCTTCAATCCGCTTCTCATCGCGCGAACTCAGTACTACCCGGGCGCCTTCCTCAACAAATAGCTTGGCCATCGCCTCGCCAATTCCCATGGAAGCGCCGGTAATCACCGCTACTTTACCGTCCAATCGCATGTAGGTGCTTTTAAATGCTGGGCTTCGCTACGTCAAGCAAACCTTCGTGACCGCAAGATTTTGCCTCAACTTCTGTGGTTCTGCGCATCCAATACAACCGGCGGACACTTGCGACAAGTCACAAAGCTCACGTCGCCGTATAATCGCCAGCAATCATTTGTGGAGTGAGGTCCCGGCCATTATGAATCTTCCCCAGACCCTCGGTGAATTGCGCCGAAGCCCCTATTCTGAATCGCGTCTCCGTACCCGTCGCGTGAAGGACGAATTGCGCGAAAATTTGATAGCGCGACTTCGTGACGGAGGGGAATCTGTGTTCCCGGGCATTGTGGGCTACGAAGACACCGTAGTTCCGCAGATCATCAATGCTGTGCTCTCGCGACACAACTTCATTTTGCTGGGCCTTCGCGGACAGGCGAAGAGTCGCATACTTAGGGCACTGACTACACTACTCGATCCCGTGCTTCCCTATATAGCCGGTTGCGAAATTCACGATAATCCATATGCGCCTCTTTGTCGCGAGTGCCGCGATCGGCTGGAACAATGCGGCGACGCCACCAGGATTTCCTGGCTGGCTCCGGAAGAGCGTTACGTGGAAAAGCTGGCAACGCCAGATGTAACCATTGCCGATCTGATTGGCGATATCGATCCAATCAAGGCTGCCCGCGGCGGCCACGAACTCGGCAGCGAGTTCACCATGCATTACGGTCTGCTGCCTCGCGCGAATCGCGGAATTTTCGCCATCAATGAATTGCCTGATTTGGCCGGAAAAATCCAGGTAGGCCTGTTCAACATCATGCAGGAAGGCGACGTGCAGATTAAGGGATATCCGGTTCGGTTGCCGCTGGATGTAGCGCTCGTCTTCAGCGCAAATCCCGAGGACTATACCGCGCGCGGCAAGATCGTCACCCCGCTTAAAGACCGCATCGGATCGGAAATTCGTACCCATTATCCCGCTACGGTGGACGAAGGCATTGCGATCACCGCACAGGAGGCGTGGGTTCAGCGTGATGGTTACGAACTGCGCGTACCGAACTTCGTCCAGGAGGTAGTCGAACGCATCGCTTTCGTCGCGCGTGAAGACAAGCGTGTCGACAAGCGCTCGGGCGTGAGTCAACGCTTGCCTATCAGTGTGATGGAAAACGTGATCTCGAACGCCGAACGCCGCGCCATCCACAACAAAGAACAAGTCGTGGTTCCGCGCATCGGTGACGTATATGCTGCGATTCCTGCGGTAACCGGCAAACTGGAGTTGGAATACGAGGGTGAAGTAAAGGGTGCAGACACAGTTGTCCGCGAGATTATTCGCACTGCGATTGCGAGTACGTTCGATACCACCTATCAGGGCGTAAATCTGCAACAGGTGGTGCAGTGGTTTGATCTCGGCGGAAATATTCAGCTGCAGGATTCAGCAGCGGCAACTGACCTGATGCCTACTCTTGGCGGGATTCAGGGCCTCATGGAACGAATCGGGGCGCTTGGCGTCGGTTCAAAGGATGCACCCGAATTGCAGGTTTCCGCTGCGGAATTCATTCTCGAAGGTCTGTATGCGCACAAACGGATCGGCCGCAGCGAAGAACGCGTCTTCAGCGCGGGAGAGCGTCCGCCTAAGCGCACCGAGCAACGAGTGCGCGAGCGTGATGATGAACCACCTTTCCGCAATCGGAGGCCGTTCAACTAGGGCACCTGCATGAAGCGCGTCAAATATTCCAAATACGTACCTGATCCGGCGTCGGAAACGAGCATGGAAGATCTGCTCGCGGCGTTGTCGGATTATCTTCTGCAAAGCGGATTTCAGAATTCCTACGGCTTTTACGAACTGCAGGACGGTCAGCAGTCGATGGACGAGTTGCACCAGGCAATTGAACAGGCACTCATGAATAGCGACCTCCTGGAAGAAATGCGCGAACAGGTGCAGCAAATGCAGATGGACGGCACACTCGACCAACTGATTGAGCAACTGATCGAACGCATGCAGCAGGAAGACTACATCTCCATCGATGGACCGCACGACCCTTCGCAGCAATCGAGCGTCGGGGGCCAGGTCGGAGAGAATCAGACCCATGCAAAGTTCGAAATTACGGATAAGAGCCTCGACTTTCTCGGCTATCGCACTTTGCGGGATCTGCTCGGATCGCTGGGAAAATCTAGTTTTGGACGGCATGATACGCGAGACCTAGCCACGGGTATCGAAGCCAGCGGCGCTTCCAAGACCTACGAATTTGGCGATACGCTGAACCTCGACATCACTGCGACCCTCTCGAGTGCCATTCAGCGCGAAGGCCTTACGCTTCCGCTGAACATCGACTACAAGGATCTGCAGGTGCATCAGTGCGAATACCAGTCGTCGTGTGCGACAGTGCTCATGTTGGACTGCTCGCATTCGATGATCCTGTATGGAGAAGACCGCTTCACGCCGGCGAAGAAAGTCGCGATGGCGCTTTCGCATCTGATCCGCACGCAATATCCCGGTGATTCGTTGTCTTTGATTCTCTTTCATGATTCGGCCGAAGAGATTCCGCTGTCACAATTGGCGCGTGTGAAAGTCGGTCCCTACTACACCAACACGCGTGAGGGCCTGCGACTGGCGCAGCGCATCCTGCAGCGGCAGCGCAAGGACATGAAGCAGATCGTGATGATCACCGACGGGAAACCTTCGGCACTGACACTGGAAGATGGCCGGATCTACAAAAACGCCTTCGGCCTTGACCCTCTGGTGGTTTCGCAAACCCTCGAGGAAGTGTCTAAATGCAAGCGCGCCGGTGTGATGATCAACACGTTCATGCTGGCATCAGATTATGGACTGGTGCAGTTTGTGCAGAAGGTTACGGAGATGTGCCGCGGCAAAGCGTATTTCACGACGCCATATACGTTAGGTCAGTACCTGTTGATGGACTATATGTCGAGGAAAACGAAAACCATACATTGAGGCGTGTGTCTCTCCTCAGCGGATCGATCATTTTCTACTCTTCGCGGTGAGAAAGAACTCTCAGCCCTTCGCTGGGGTTCCCGGACCCGCCGGGAGCGAACCGCTGCTTTCGTTCCTCACTGCTGCTTCCGCCGCCTGGAAACCAACCTTCGAATGCGTTCCGTCGCAAAAGGGCTTGTTTACAGACGCACCACAGCGGCACAGCGAGTACGCGGGTTTGCCGGTCAGATCGTATTTGTTGCCATCAGCATCGACCAGTTCAATCAAGCCCTCCGGGTCTTCCACTCGATAAGGCCCATTCTTCCTGATTGTGATCTTCACTTGCGCCATGCCATCACCCCTTGCTGAAAGTAGATCCTGATTCGTAGTGTATCACCTCCTCGCTGCCGAACAGCGGCAAGGCAGCTTTGATTCCCGATTGGAATTACTTCTTGGTGATTACATTCACCAATAGCTTGTCGCCTTCGATATCGACAACATTGCAGAATGTCCGCTCGCCTCGCCGCGTGAAGTCCAGCCCCACGCGGCTGTTTCCGACTTGTAGATTGCGCACATTCAGTTGATCCAGCCACTCTGGCAGTTGCGGATTGATGACGTTCAGCTCTTTCTTCGGTGCGCTTGGTCTTATTCCGAGAAGTGAGATCAACATCAGGAATAACGATCCGGAGGCCCAGGCCTGCGGCGAACACGACACAGGGTAGTGCACTGGAACGCAATTCTCGGAACGCTGCACGCCGCAGAAAAGCTCAGGCAGGCGGTAATCTCGGAAACTGAGTGCTGCCTCAAATAGCGTCGTAAAGACTCTGATCACCTGATCACGAAATTCGTAAAGAGCCATGCCGTGCACGATGAGCGAGTTATCGTGTGGCCATACTGATCCTCGGTGATAGCTCAACGGATTAAATACCTTCTCTTCATTCGAGAGTGTGCGCAATCCCCACCCGGAAAACATGTCCGGATTCATCAATCGGTTCACGACCGCACGTGCACGTTCTCGGCTGATGGCGCGCGAAAACAGCAGGTGTCCGGGATTCGATGAAATCACCTCCAGCTGCGACTTGTCTTTGTCGAGTCCCATTGCATAAAACCCGCGTTGCGGCATCCAGAAGGCCTTTTCGAGGCGTTTGGCCATCTCAGCAGCTTCCCTGCGGCACTGCTCCCCACGCTTTGAATCGCCAAAGGCACGCAGCAGCGAAGCCATGCGGTACTTCGCGTCATAAACATAGCCTTGAACTTCGACGAGCGCGATCGGGGGCTGCGCGGTGCTGCCATCACGAAAAACATTGGCGTCCCAGGAGTCCTTCCACCCCTGGTTCGTCAGTCCCCGCTTCGACCTGCGTAAATATTCCACCAGCCCATCGCCATCCAGATCGCCATAGTGATCAATCCAGTCAAGCGCCTTGTAGGCTGCCGGCAACAACTCCCGAACTAGTTTCTCGTCTGCTGTCCAGTTGTAAGTTTCCGACAGCAGAATCAGAAACAGCGGCGTAGCATCGATCGTCCCATAGTAAGGACCGAACGGCATCTCGCCGGAAGTGGTCATTTCGCCTTGGCGGTACTCATGCAAGATTTTGCCAGGTTCTTCATCCTTCCAGTCGTTCTGTTCGGTTCCCTGGTAGGCAGCCAAAGTGCGGAGAGTTTCCTTCGCAAGCCGCGGATTCAGCGACAAGGACTGGTAGGCGGCAATGATGGAATCGCGGCCGAACATGGTCGCGAACCACGGGATACCGGCCGCAATCACCTGGCCGTGCTTTTCCGGAATCTGCAACGCATGAAAGTCACTGGCAGCAGTATTCATCGTCTGAGTGAACACGCTGTTGCTGCTCTCGAAGCTCGTCGAATGCTTGCGCCATGACAAAACAGATTCTCGCCGCTCGGCGACAATCGCATTAAACTCACGGTGCGGCCTGGACACTTTCTCATTGTCGACGCTTGGCGTCACAGTCACGCTGAATTCGGTTCGCCGCATGGACGGCAGTTCGAGTTCCCAGATGGCAGTTTGATTCTCGACGCGAGCGGGAGCGGGAGACCAGGTAATCACGGTGCGCCGCATTAAGTCATCCAGCCCGCGATAGAAGAATGTCATACTGTTCTCGTTTGCGACTGCCTGATAATACTGGCCGTGCTGTGCTCGATGCATTCCGCGCACTTCGAACACATCGACAAAATCCGCGTCATACTGGATCTCGACCTGAAATTTCACCGTCTGCAAGTTGAAGTTCTCGAAGGTAATTCGTTCCAGCAGGACTCCCTTGTTGAGCACCTGCTCGCGATGAATATGAATCGTGTTTTCGGGCAGATCAAAAGTGTCGCGCAAATGGATGTTGCTGGTTGTTAATTCGATCTGCGATAAGAACAGGTTCTCCGAGTGCGATGACAGCAGAACCGGCACTTCACCGCCGATGCGCATTTCCATCAGGCTTAAGAACCGGGTGTCATCATGAAAGAGACCAATATCGGGTGCGCCAGGCGGGGTTATATCTCCCAGAATTCTGGTCGATAAAAATGTTCGCCCCGCGATCAGGGTGAGGTTATCAGTCCGACGCGAACCGAGTGTGCGAAATTCGAGCTTTGGTTCCGAGTACGGGGATGGGATCGGAACCAGCTGTTCTGGTATCGAGATCGTGCTCATGCCGCGGCTGTAGCTTCGCCAGTTGCTAGCGTGTCGGTTGTAGCTAGCGTGGTCTCCAGAATCTCGGAGTACAAGTTTATGTACTGCTTCACCATCTTATCGACTGAAAAGTTCAAGACAACATAGGAGCGCACTTCGGCCGGGTTGAATTTGTCGCACAACCTGGCGCGCATTGCCATCTGCTCCACCGAGTTACACACGTATCCGGAAACACCGTCCTTCACCACTTCGGGGACTGAGCCGTGCGGAAAAGCAAGCACCGGTGCGCCGCATGCCATCGCTTCTATCATCACCAGTCCGAAGGGTTCGTCCCATTGGATAGGGAAAAGGAAACCCAGAGACTTACCAAGTAGCTCGTTCTTCGCAGCCAGGTCTGCTTCTCCCACATACTCGATGAACTTGCCATCTACGTGCGGCTTAACCAGTGTTTCATAATATTCCTGGAACATCGGCTGGATCTCACCTGCGATTTTCAACGGGATACCCGCTTTTTTAGCGACTTGGATTGCCACGTGCGTACCTTTTACGGGTGCGATCCTGCCTAAGAAACTGAGGTGGGTCCGTTTTTCCCGGGGGGCCTCGTAGAGCGTCATATCAATGCCGTGATGGATCGTACGGAGCTTCGGCATGCGCTCCTGCTTCCGCTGAAAGTCGCTGATCGCCACATAATGAATATCTGGATAATGGGTGTAGAAGTCACTCAATCCTTTCTGGTGCGGATGATGGATCGTGTAGACGAATGGCGTATCCAAAAATCGCGAATGGACCAGAGCCGGGGCATTACTTACGTGTATGAGGTCGCACGATTCCGCCGCATCCCGCACCGCCCAAGCCGCATGATTGATATCTGTTAAGTTTTCGAAGATCTCACCTTCCAGCGGCCACTGTCCCCTCGGATACAGCCACTTCCTCTCCACTGGTAATGTCGACTCTCCATTCGTGTAAAGTACGACGTCGACTCCGGCATTTGCTAATCCCTCTGCGAGATGCGATGCAAACAATTCGGTGCCGCCATACCGCTGCGGAGGAACAGAAATGAAGGGTGGAACTATAAGTGCAACTCTCATGAAACTCCTGTAGTCGAGAACGGACTAATCGGAAAAATGAGCTAGAGTGAACGAGCTGCAATCAACGACAACGAGTAGTATTTTTTATGATGCTTGTCCGCAACCGTTGGTTGGCAGAGTCGCTTGCAGGCTAAAGACGGAGCTCTCGTCCCACCTCGCGCGTTCCAGTGCGTCGGGCTCGGGATGAATCGCTAAGCTGAAATGGGCGAGAGCATGCTCGAGTGGGAATTCAACTCTCCAGTTTCTCCTGCCCTGTTAACATATTCCTCGAATTGCCTCGCCCGAGTATCGCTCGTGTGTTCGGCAAGCACCCGTTCCTGCGCATTCTTTCCGATTTTGCGCATCTCCGCATCGTCCATGTCTGTCAGATAGCGGGCAACATCATCGGCCGAGGTAGGTAAAAGAATTTCGCGGCCGGGCAGAAAGAATGTTTCTAAGCCGGGCCACTCATCCGAAGCGAGTGTGCTTCCGCAAGCTGCCGCTTCAAATAGCCTCACAGATGGAGAATATCCGGCACGTACCATATCGCGCCGGGTCACGTTCAGAGTTAATCGCGAGGACGAATAAAGCCGAGCGTGCCATCTGGGGTTTAAATGTGTAATGCGCCTCACATTTGCCGGCCACCGTATCGTCTTTGGATATTGTGAGCCAGCCACGATAAACTTCCTCTCTGGCAACCGCCTCGCCACATCGCAAAGGTACGTCTCCAATTTCGGCTGGCGATCGGGAGCATAGGTTCCCATGTAACTCAGATCGCAAGCGAATCTCTTATTCACCGCGAAGCGCCGATACTCCCTGGGATCAAACGAGCAATAGAGCGGCACCGCCTTGCGAGCGCCAAACCTGGTCTCAAGTTCTTGCAGCATTGGTCCGCCTGTAAAGCTGAGATAAACATCGAACCCGGGTATTTGATCGGGCCGCAGGTACTCACTTCCCTGTTTCTCGCACAATTGTGCAACTGTTATTGGGGTATCAATGTCGTAGAAAGCCTTTACGGGAACCTTGGTGTCCAGCAACTCGTCGATTGCGGCAAGTCCGTCGGGGAAGTACGACCCAACTACCGCAACGTCTGCGTCGGCGAGTTCTCGCCGAACTTCGCTTCTGATGGCCTTCCATGAGTCGAATAGGCGAACACAACAGAACGGCGGTTCGGGCAGGTCACGGTTGGAGGCATACCACTCCAGATCGCGCTCGTAGAAGACAATTCGGTGACCGCGGGCGTGCAACCCTTTTGAAAGCGCACGAAATGTAGTCGCGTGACCATTCCCCCACGAAGATGTGATCGACAATCCGAAGATCACGATTTTCATCGCGCCTTCTCCTACGCTGCTGTCAGCGGCGCCGCGTGCGACTGGTGCCCTGAGGATTCTTTGCCGGTCAGGACCGCCTCTAACTGCCTGACTCGTTGTTCATAGGTGTGCTCGGCTAACGCGCGCTCCCGCATTGCATGGCCGATCTCCTCCGCACGCTCACGGCTCACGCTTCGCAACCAGTGCACAATGCTGTCTGCCGATGAAGCAACGAGAATCTCATACCAAGGCTCGAAGAACATGCTGATGCCGGGCCATTCATCCGTGATCAGGCATGCACCTGCGCCGGCGGCCTCGAACACGCGTGTGGGTGGAGAAAATCCCACCTTGGCCATCGACTCGCGATTCAGGTTCAGCACCATGCGGGCTGAACAATTCACAAGGTTGTGCCGGTCAGTTCCGACATGCCCGATCCAGCGCACGTTCTTTGGAAGATGCTTTCCGCCCCAGCCTTCACCGCCGAGCACAAACGACATTTCCGGAGCCAGTTCAGCCGCACGAAAGAAGAACTCCTCTACGCGCCGTTCTCGATCGGGCAGGCGATGTCCAACAAACGCCAGGTCGCACTGAAGTTCTGGATCCGACGGAACCGGGAAGTGACATTCCGGATCGAGCGCGTTGTATACGGGATAGCAATTCGCTGCACCTAAGTTGCGATAATGCTCAATCACCGGGGAACCACCACCGTAGGTAAAGATGAAGTCGTACTGTGGGATAAGCGCTCGGAACAGATCCGTCGGATTCTGTTCCACCCGCGAAAGCGTGGCCGGTGCATCTACGTCCCAAAAGGCCACACGTGTTTGCGACGAAGCACAGTCGAGCACCCGCCGTTCCAATACTTCGTCATCCGCACCGACGCCGCTGTGCTTGATTACCAGATCGCACATACCGGCGCGAGCGAGTAAATTGTGGAGATCCCTCGGGGTTTGATAGACGATGACATTCGCGTAATCGATGTCCCCGGAATCCCGGTTGTTCTGACGATCGTAGATATCCGGTTCAGCAAACGTGATCTGGTGTCCGAGCTTATGTAGATATTTGTAAATGCCCCGATAGTAAGTCGCTGCACCATTCCAATATGACGACGTCAGGCTCGACCCGAATACGAATATCCTCATCCCTGGAGCTCCTCGACAATTTCCATCAACTGCTCTGCTCGATGGCGGCAAGTGTGTCGCTGGCGGATTCTCTCCAGCCCATTCGCTGCAAGCTGCTCGCGTGCGGCCCTATCTCTTAGTAGATGCTGACTTTCGGCGAAGACGCCCTCGCCATCCGGAACGCAAACGTAATCCTCTCCCGGGCGAAAAAGTTTTTCGGCATCCTCCCATGGCGAACAAATCAGCGGAATTCCGCAAGCGAGGGTTTCAAAAACGCGAATCGTCGGAACGCCACTCAGGCCATTCGCGTATTGCCGGCGCGGCACATGGACGCTAAGCTCGCTCGAGGCATAGACGCGCGGCGCCTCCAGATTCGCGAGGTACCCACGAAATTCCACTCCCGCCGCCTTTAGTAGTTGCAACCCTTCAGACGGGTAGCGGACCCCATGAACCGCTACCCGGCCTCCCGATGCGACCAGCCGCGCTGCTGGACCGATCAGGAATTCATTCAACTCTCGCGTACGCTCATCGTCTCCCCAGTTGCCTACCCAGACCAGTTGCAGGTCTTTGTCCGACGGCAGCGGCCTGAACCTCTCTACATCAGCTGCTTCGTGAAACGTCCACGCCCTCTCGATCCCAAAACCATCGGTATAGATCTTGCGAATTGCTTCCCCGAACGCGAGGACTCCGTCAAACAAGTCGAGCCGAAGCCGCAGGATCTCTCGCGGATTCGTGTATGCACGATGATGAGTGTCGTGAAATAGCGCCAGGAATCGCAACTGATCCTTCAGCCCAAGAATCGAGTTCACTACCTGCGGTTCATTCCATTCGTGAACCAGCACCAAGTCTGCGTCCCGCAAACGCTTGGAGACAAATGTTTCGAAACTGACGTCGGTGTTGTAGAACTGCACATTCAATTCCGAGTACACCCGGCGGAACTGATCGATGGCCTGAGCGGCACGCTGCCCTTCTTCATGGACAAGATTCGTGAGCGACCACGACCCTAGAGGCTCATAGCACTGGACCTTATGCCCTTGATCGATCAGGGCCTGGGCCAGTCCACGCAGGAAATGAGCGTTGCCGTGATTCCAATCGGAAATCCAGGAATGCGCGAAAATGTGAATGTTGAGCTTGTTCACGCCGCCGCCACCTTCTCCGTAATCAGCGTCGAGTAAAGCTGCATGTACTGGTCGACCATGCGATTCGCGGTATAGAAGCTCTTTGCGCGCCGATACGCGAGATTTGAGTACGTAAGACGTAGTTGCCGGTCTTCAGCCAAGCTAATCAACGTCCGCTCGAGTTCGGTCGCGTCATTGGCGCGGAAATAGCATGCACTCTCCCCCCATATCTCGCGAAAACTCGGAATGTCATTCAAGACCAGAACGCAGCGTGAGAAAGCAGCTTCCAAGGGTGCCAACCCGAAAGGCTCATATCGCGAGGTCCCTACAAACATGGAAGCACGTGCATACAATTGTTGAAGCTGCACGGCTGTTTGTGTTCCGCGGATATCAATCCCACCATACTTGGTTGCGGACGCATGCTGTCCGGCGGCTTGATCCGGACTTTCATTCGGCCCTGCAACCACAATCGGCCAAGGCGAGTTGACGGCTTCCAGCATCCGCACCTGCTTCCCTGGGTCCCAGACGCGGCCAGCGCCCAACACCAGTTCTTCTTTACTGCAATGCGGATTAAAGAGCACGGGATTGCGGCCGTTATAAATCACTCGGGTGACCTTCAGCTTTCCATAATGCGCTTGCAGTGCATTCATCATCCAGCGACTGGGGGCGACAACAGTATCGGCTTCCGATAAACCGCGCTCGACCGTGTCACGGTAGGAATCAATCCAGGCACTCCTCTCTGGCTCACGGCCGTGGACCGCTACCCACCAGCTGACGACATCGCTGTGCGCAATGACCAGCTTCGGTATATCCACTGCGAGCGCACCGTAGGCATACTGGCTCAGGTGCAAAAGGTCAGGCTTGGATTCCGAAACGATCCGCAACAGGTATTCGGAAGAGAGCCGCAAATCGCGCTCTGCATCCTGCATCCACTCCAGGCGGAAAGCCGTCGGATAAAAGTCGATCGACCTCATCGAGACCAGCCATTCGATCTCGCCGGGCTTAGGAATTTCTCCAAAGCTCACCAAGGTGACACGAACGCCACGCTGTGCCAGACCAGTCACTAATTCTTTTGTGTAAGTCCAGACCCCGCCAACCGTGTCAGCGGTGACTAACACGTGCATTCCAGATCCTCGATGGCAGCTGGTTGCTGCTCCTGGATATCGCTGAAGCCTTTGTCAGAAAAGGTAGCGGTGTAGTAGTGATGCGCGCGCTCCCAGGCATCGTCATCCGGCTGTCCAAAAAGCTGCACGTACAGCGGCGTTCCAGGAAATGGGAACATCGGCACCGGTTCACTAACCCATACCCCACAAGACTTCAGGTTGTCCTGCCAACGTTTGATATCGGCCTTGTTGTCGTGATCGGTCAGGATCAGGTTTGCCTGCACCCATGGAATTCTTTTTTTGGCATGGATCAGCAGCTCGGTTATGCGATCGGTGCCAATGCGGCACTTCTTATTCAGTTCGTCGCGGCCCTCCTCTGTAATCGATTCAATGCCGCACTCTAGTGAAATACATCGCGCACGCCCGAGTAGATCAAGGCTTTCTTCATTCCAGAGATCAATGCGTGTCTGAAAGCCGATGTTAACTTTTCGGTCAGCAATTCCTTCCAGTAACTTCAATACGTTCTTGCCAACGCCGAAAATTTCATCGATGAAGTAGATATAGTCGACGCCGCGCGCAATCACGCGATCGACTTCCTTCAGCACCTCACTGACTTCACGCTCGCGGAATTTGTCGCGAAATAGTGTTTTGTTGCAGAAGGTGCATGCCCACGGACAACCTCGAGCGAACTCCAACTCTGCGCCGTGCCCCTCGCCGTGAAATACATGATGTCGATGCAGATGCCGCTCGACGTTGTAGTTGCTGAAATCGAGCGCCTGCAGGGACTTCATGTCCGTTACTCCCAGCGAAGGGCTCAGGTGAAACCCGTCCGCATCGCGCCAGCAGCAACCTTCGATTTCCTTCCATGGTTTGCTCGCGAGCATCGGCAGCGTCTGGTCAGGCTCGCCGCGCATTCCTATGTCGCAGCCGATTTTTCGCAGTGCCGCGGCGGGGGTTGCGGATGTGTGCGGGCCAATCGCGACCTTCACCGCCTTACCGCCGATCCCTGCGAACCACTGCTTGGGAACACGAACCTCCGGCGGGGGGCATCGCCAGAAGAGGTATGACGGCGCTGTCGGAATCACGAGGAAGTCCGGATCGAAAGACTCGACGCGCCGCTTCGTTTCTGTGGCGTTCAAGGCTTCGTTTTGCGCGTCAACCAGGAGCGCTTCGTGGCCTGCTTCTTCGATTTTGTCGAACGCAAACAGCAACTCAAGGGGATAGTGCGGGTCCGGGCAACCGAAGTATGTAGAACCCTTAAAATCCCAGTTCGGGTTGACTAATGCATACTTCATGCTGCCCCCGGTAAGTTCTGCAGGGCCGTCCCAGCTACTGGTTCGCGAACTTCGGTCGGTGCAAGCACTTCCTGGTTTTCCTTCCACCAGTGCTCGATTCGCTTCAGCGTTTCGCGCACATTCAGCTTCGGCGTCCAGCCTGTATCCCGCCGTAGCTTTGAGTAATCGGTCACATACACCAACTGGTCTCCTGGACGCCTTTCGTCTAGCACGTACTGCACTGGTTGGCCCGTCAGATTCTCGATTGCGTTCATCAATTCCAGCAGTGACGTAGTGTTCTCCAACCCGCCGCCGACGTTGTAAATCTGCCCACCGGTTTTATGCACGTTTTTGCGAACGGCCTCGAATGCGCGAACTAGATCATCCACGCACAGCACATCTCGCACCTGTCGTCCGTCACCGTAAATGACAAGGGGTATCTGTTGAATGGCCGAATACAGAAAATGTGCGACCCAGCCTTGATCCTCATTTCCAAACTGTCTGGGACCCGCGATGCACGACATACGAAACACCACTGCGGGAATGTCGAACATCCGTGCATAGTCGTGCACGTACTGGTCGGCCGAGCCCTTCGAGCACCCATAGGGAGAGTGAAAATCGAGCGGCTGATCTTCGCATACTCCGCGGATGTGCTTGAACATGTAGCGCGTCGGGGCTGCGGCCAAATCGTGCATCGGCAATTCGCCATAAACTTTGTTCGTTGAGGTAAATAGCAAGAACGGATGATTTCCTGCCTGCCGCACAGCTTCGAGAAGATTGAACGTGCCTCCGAGGTTAACTTCGTAATCGAGTCGCGGATTCGCCAAGGACGTCGTGACCGCCACCTGCGCTGCAAAATGGTAAATCTCATTTGCGGGACGCACCGCTTTGGCCACTGCTGCGGCATCCCGCACGTCGGCGATGGTTACCTGCAACCTGCGCGAGGCACCTTCCTGTTTCCGCAGCATCTCCAGGTTGTATCTCACCCCGCAACGCGAAAGATTGTCGAAGACGTGCACATTCGCGTCGGTATTTCGTAATAGCCAGTGGGCCCAGTTGGACCCGATGAATCCGGCTCCACCGAATATCAAGACATTTCGCCGTTCTGTAAGAGTCTTCATCGGATTCCCAATCTCTATGGATTAAGCCGTCAGCCGATATTCGTGCAGCTTCTGCACCATCTCCGCCGCATGGTCCTCAGCATGCTGCTCACGTAACCAGTCGGCGTACTCCTGCACGCCATCAGCAAAACGAATCTTCGGCTGATATCCGAGCAGGCTATTCGCCGCCGAGATATCGGCGAAGCAATGACGTATGTCTCCCGCACGGTACTTACCTGTAATCTCGGGCTGCATTTGAATCCCTAGGGCGGCACCCAGCATGCTTGCCACTTCACGAACAGAAATCGGCTCGCCCGAACCGATATTCAGCGCTATAGCGTTCGCTTGAGGCGTTTCCATCGCCAGAAGGTTTGCCTGCACCACGTCCTTCACGCTTACGAAATCCCGCATCTGCATGCCATCTTCAAAAATCAGCGGAGGACGGCCATTCAGCAGCCGCGAAGCAAAAATCGCCGCAACTCCCGTATACGGATTCGAAAGCGACTGGCGCACGCCGTAAATGTTGAAATATCGTAGTGCGACCACCGGAAGATCGTAGGTTCTGCCAAATAGCAGAACCATTTCTTCCTGATCTTTCTTGGATAGCGCGTAAAACGAACTGCATTGCAGAGGTTTCGACTCAGTCGTCGGGATCGGTGTCAGTTCGCGGCCACAGGTCGGACATAGGGCCTCCCACTGTCTTTCTTTCAACTGCCTGGTGTTGCGTTCCCTTGGCGCTACCGTACCGCACTGCACGCAAAGGTATTTGCCTTCTCCGTAAATCGACATCGAGGAAGCAACAATCAGCTTCTCAAGCTTGCAGTCGGTGTCGAGAATAGCCTGCAGAAGGTTGGCGGTGCCCTGCGTGTTCGCCCCCATGTAGTGAGAAATCTCGTACATGGACTGGCCAACTCCTACCGCTGCGCCTAGATGGAAGATCACATCGACATTTCGCACGGCTTCACGTACCTGGTCGCCGTCCCGCAGGTCACCCTCCATGAAGTGAATCTCTCCCGGCAAATAATCAGGCATGCCGTCCGAGTGGACCTGCGGAGTCAAATTATCGAAAATGCGTACCTCATGGCCGGCACTCAACAGGGCGTCCGCGAGATGAGACCCGACGAATCCCGCGCCGCCCGTAATCAGAATCCTTTTTGCCATTAATTTCTTGCTCCCACTTGGGTTCGGTCTTGAGCGCCTTCTGCACCCGACAGGATGTTCGCGGGCGCATAACGCGATACAGCCCAGTGCACGAACTCTGCAAAGTCGTCACTGTTTCTCGGCGGACTCGTATAATGCCGTTCCACACCAAGATGCTCTGGAGTGAAACAAAGGGTCAGCGTGGTTTCGAATGGACTGAGCGCCGACATCTGGCGATCGAACCACGTCTCGGAGTGGGGCCGGAACCAGTCTGCCCAACTCACTCCAGTCCTCAAATATCGCACTCCGAGCTGTTGTAGCCATTCCACTCCGGCATCCAGCCGCGGATCTTCAAAATGGAACCACTGGCAAATCCCCAGCCCTTCCGGAAAGTGCGAAGCTGCCTGCTTCGGTGTCATGTCTTCGCGGATCAACCCCATGTAGTAGTGCCGGTAGTAGGCGCTGCCTTCGGATTCCTTGTGCCTTGTGGTTGCGGTCCAGGTCGCCGGAAGGTCAAAGAGGCTGTACCAATGAATGCGGTCGACGATCGGCAGCAGCAGTTCAGCCGTTCGCTGCATTCCGAATACCTGCACTTCCTCTGCCCCGAAGGACGACGCGCCGGCCTCCGACACCCAGATCGGCTTTTTCGTTACCGACCGGATCTCCGCAATTTTCTGAGGCCATTCGTGAATGCCCCAATGATTCCAATCGAGAGGAAATCCATGCACAGCAACGATGTCGACATGGTCGAGAACTCCATGCGAACCCATCAGTTGCATGAAATTGGGATCTATTGGAGAGATTCCTCCGAGCACGATGGGCAGCTCTGGATTGACCCGCCGCACCGCTTTCGCTCCCGCTATCGTCATTTCCGCAAATTTCTTCCACTCCGGATCAATCTTGAAGTCCCAGTGAGAAAGGTTGTTGGGTTCATTCCAGAGCATCACTGCTTCGATCATGCTTTCCCTTGCTCCCCTTTTTCGCTTCTTGCCTTACAAAGTTCCATCGAGTTCCATGTCCAGAATGTAGCGACCGTCACGGCTGACGTGTTTAGGAGTGCAAATCCACGTTTCGTTCTCTGGATGGGAAACTACTTCCATGCCAGAGCTGCGCAGCATGGCTTCCGCTGCACTCGCATTGGGGAGCCACCAGTTCGTCGGGTCGTTCGCGTACTGTTTCTCGATGAAATACATGCAGGGAAAATCCTGCTGCTTGAAAATTTCCTTGTTCCAGAAGTGGTAATTGCTCTCCCATTCACGCGGCGTTTCTGAACCGCGGATCATCGTCTGGAAAATGAGCCGCCCGCTCACCTTCTGAATGATCTTGTCCAGGGCGTATAGCGGATAACGGAGGTGGTAGAACACTCCCATGAACAGGACGAAATCGAACTGACCGGGGATCCTATCCACCTCGTAAACCGAGAGTTTCTGGAATTCAATGTCGAGGCTGAGCTGTTCGGCTGCAAACCGGGCTTGGTTCAGGTAACGGTCGTCAACATCGATGCCAAGGACTCGCTCAGCCCCGCGCTGCTTCATTTGAATGCAGTAAAAACCACCATTGCATCCAATATCCAGAACGCGGGCCCCGCTGAGATCGTCAGGGACTTCTGGCGCAATGTGTCGCCACTTGATGGCGGGGAAATCCCCAAGGAAATGATTTGGCGCCGTCTTTACGCCGTGCAGGTCAAGATTGTGGAACCACTCTCCGAGTTGCTCAATTCGACGTGCCAAAAGCCCACGATCTAACACCGGAGTTCGGCAAGTTTTGGAAAGCGAAATCTCAGATTCATTTGCGTGCTGCAGTTGAGGTGCCATCAGCTTTATCACAGGGGAAATGTCGTCCTGTGTGCTGGGTTAGAAGATGGCTCACCTACTTGGGATGCCTACTTTCCTCTTGCAACCAGCTTGGATTCAAAGAATTGCGCGGGAGCCCCCGTTTAAGCAATCGAGTCCGGGAACAAGAAATTTAAGTGCCGAGTTCGTCGGCAACTCACTCGCGATAAACTCGGCAGTTCCCAAAGGGGTAACTGTACTGCTGGCTCACACTGAGCTCCCGGTTTGCAGCCGCAGTTGCAGCTTTCGAGCTATCTCGTAGAGCTTCGACAATCGCTCCTGGACAGCCGGCGGCAGATCAGGCACCTTCAGCGCAGCTTGAGCACTCACCAGAATTCCGGTGAGATCGTTTCCCAGCTCACCCTGTAATTGCAGAGCAGCACTATGCCGTGCAGTTGCTTCGTCGCGCTCACGGCGGCATATGGCGGCTTTCACCTCGCGAACCACGCGGTCGGAACTTGCGATTCCGAAATTTAGAAAAACCATGACCGCTCCTTCTGAAAGTTCCGTGATGCCGGCGGCCGTCGTCGGGCTGGTTTCGAACAGATCTTCATCCATGACCACAACGCGGTACTCTTCGTTTCGGATAGATGCAATCGCCTGACGCAGGCTAGTGACAAGTTTGGCTGGTTGGTTCAGAGCTTTGCCGATCAGCTCTGCACATTGTGGACCGCTCGTAGAAGGTGTAACGATCAGTATCATGCCCTGCATAGGTGCAATCGTCTCTCCACCCATTCAGGGCTAGGAATCAACAACTTACCACTCTGAAGATTAGCTGCAGAGCCGAAACGGAACGCTGCCCTGCGAACTAGGGTTCAAAACTGGGAAGCGTATTCCTTCAGCTTGCGATACAGAGTTGTCTTACCGATACCCAGCATCTTGGCAGCGAGCAGCTTATCTCCTCTTAATTGCTCAATAGCTCCAAGTATTGCCGCTTTTTCCAGGTCAGCCAGCGGAATAATCTTCGGTCCTTCGGAGCTCCCGGTCTTCGCTGGTGCCAAAGCATTGCGAATATAGGTCGGCAAATCTGTCATATTCAGGTTTGAGTTCGAACTCATTGCCCACGCCCTTTCAATACAGTTTTCCAATTCGCGCACATTGCCCGGCCACTCGTATTCGAGCAATGCCTGTAGTGCGTCCTCGCTCAAGGAACGGCGCGCGCCGTTGGTGCGCGACAGCCTTTCCAGAAAGTGTTCGACGAGATGAGGAATGTCCTGCTTGCGATCCCGCAGCGGAGGAATCTTGAGCGCCAGCACATTCAATCGGAAGTAAAGATCTCTCCGAAAATCACCTTCGGCGACCGCCGCTTCCAGGTCTCGATTCGTAGCAGCCAGTATGCGGACGTCTATGGGAATCGCCTTTGTGCTCCCCACCGGACGAATCTCCCTCTCCTGGATTGCTCGCAGCAGCTTTGATTGCAGATCGATTGGCAACTCCCCGATTTCATCGAGAAAGACTGTCCCGCCATTAGCGATTGATAGCAGTCCATCCTTATTCCGAGTGGCGCCCGTGAACGCGCCTTTCATGTATCCGAACAGTTCGCTTTCGATTAAAGTCGGCACCAGCGAACCGCAATCCACCGGGATGAATGGCTTGTCGCGATTCGGTCCGGTGAAATGAATGCAGCGCGCTACCAACTCTTTCCCGGTGCCGCTCTCTCCGACAATTAGCACAGGGTGGGTGCTCTGTGCTGCTTTCGAAATGATCCGGTAAAGGCGCTCCATTTCCGGCGACTTGCCCACCAGCGATGAGAAGCCCTGTTTGGAACGCAGGGTCTCGCGCAAAGCTCGTCTCTGCGCGGTATTTTTCAACTCCACGGTTGCGCGCTCCAGCAGGTTTCGGAGCTCATCCAAGTTGAATGGCTTAGTAATGTAGTCGAAAGCACCCTGTTTCATCGCTTGCACAGCCGACGGCACCGTCGCATACCCGGTGATGATTGCCACTACCGATTCGGGACGCCGCGCCTTTACTTCGCGCAGCGCTTCCAGGCCGCTTGCTCCGGGGAGCCGCAGGTCCAGCAAGATGATGTCGATACTCTGCGATTCGAGGATCTTGTATGCTTGCTCGGCTGCGTCGACTGCGAACACGCGGAATCCGAGCAACTCGGCTGCTTCGCGGCAGCTTTCCCGAACCGCAGCTTCGTCGTCGATGATGAGTACATTCAGTACATTGATGCCGGATACTTCGCGGATTCTCATTGTTGTCTGTGAACTCTGCATCACGGTGCCCCTCCCGGACCTCGTACCGCTCGCTTTTGCAAATCCGCGTTTTGTCACCATTAACTAACGTTTTGCACTAAGAAATTGTAAGCGGATGTCCTTCGGTGGGCAGGTTACATCAAAATGGGAATTTCCCGCTGTGACGTATGCCACAATCGGAAACCGCATGAAACGCTGCTTGCGCAAAGTTTAGGAGCGAATGGCGGGAGCCTTCGGCAGGAGAATTTCAAATCGGGTCCCAAGCCCAGGTTCGCTGGTAACAGATAGCGAACCGCCACTCTTTCTCACGATGTTCTGCACCGTAAACAGGCCAAGACCGGTTCCTTTGCCGGGTTTCTTGGTGGAAAAAAACGGTTCAAAGATTCGCGCCTTGGTAGGTTCATCCATGCCATGGCCGTCATCCGCGACCGTCAACTGAGCGTACTCGCCTGCCGCGAGCGAGTACGGATTAGACTCCTGCAGCAGGCAGTTTTGGCTTTCTAGCAGGATCCGTCCGCCATCCTGCAAAGCGTCGCGTGCATTGATGACCAGGTTCATCACGATTTGCTGTAGCTGGCTCGGTACCATGATGACGGTAGTTTTTCCGCAATGTGGATTAACGGAAAATTCGATATGCTCGCCAACCAGCGGTCGCAGAATCGAGACCATCTGCCGCAACGAACGATCGACATTCACTTCTTCCGGATCGGGAGACTGCTCGCGAAGATACGACAGCAACTGCCCCGCAAGGGCCGTTCCTCGTTCTGCAGCGCTTTGAATGCTATCCGCTTGTCGCCATGACCACGTGTTCTTCTCTAGTTGAGATGTCAGTAAACCGGCGTGCAGAGTGATCGCAGTTAAGACGTTGTTGAAGTCATGTGCGATCCCACTGACAAGAAACCCAAACGACTGCAGTTTTCTGGTATCGGCGAGCTCCTTTTCCATCCGGCGACGCTCACTGACATCAAAGGCGAGGTGGATCCGCATTTTTTCACTTGCTAGCTTAAGCTCTACACACTTGTGCTGGTAATACTTTCCGGTTTTCTCGTTACATTCGGGACCGCTGTTTTTGCACGAATGACTGCACGCTACCGCACTAAACTCGCGCCCTATCAGATCATCCGCATTGGACGCATTCACCAAATTGGCGAATGCCTGGTTCGCATGGACCACAATGCCACCACGCTCCAACATAATGGCGTGCGGCGAGTGCTCCAGAGCGATGGCAAGAATTTCGTGCAGGTGCTCGACTTGAATGCCCGGTATGACGGCAGTGGCGCTGCCCTTTCGCATAAACAGCATTGTTAACAAAATCTAAGCATTTTCATGGAATCCGATAACTTTGTTCCAAAACTGGAAATCTGCGTATCGTCAGCTTTCTGGCTACTGCAGCAGATATTGGAAGGCGCGCCAAAAATGGGAGGTTAAATGAACAGAGTGTGACCTACCACACTAGGCTGTTTTTCTCCCGTTTTTTCGCGATGCAGCCGTCATTTACGGATCCCAAATTGGGAACTGTTTCTTAAATGAAAAAAGGCAGAGCCCCCATAGCCCTGCCATTGTCTGTTTCGCTGATACAAACAACTATGCGGTCTTGATGGTTACAGCCTGTTTTAGCCGGAAGTTCAGTCTGTGTTCTGCGCTGAAACCAACATCTTTCTTGCCCGTGGCATATGCTCCCGCGGTTCCCGCGCCAGCGCCAGCCGCTCCGCCGATCAGAGCGCCTTTACCGCCGCCCGCAAGTGCACCAATCAACGCCCCGGCGCCCGCGCCGCCGCCAATCAAAGCGAGATTCCGTTTCTCATGCGATGAACCTTTCGCAATCAAGCTCGATGTCTCTACCGGAATCGCTTTGCCGTGCACAGTAATTGTAGCCAGGGTCAGTCCGATGTAGCCGGGATCGTGAATTCTGCCGGACGATTTCGCTTCAGTTACACGCCCGCGAACCTCCGATCCAGTGCCCGCGATGGTCCTGCCATTCACCACAATTGGTTCATCCAGGACAGCGGTGAACTCATCGCCCGCATGATTGCTGGCGCTGGAAACTGCATTCTGCAGTCGAACGGCAATAACGGTTCCCTCCGGAATCGTTACTCTCTGCTCTTCCGGTTTCGAACTGAGGCTGCTTAGAAAGCCTTTCTTTTCGCCTGCATCGGATTGGCTCGCGTCCGAATTATTCGCCGCCTTCGAATCTGTCGAAAACGGAGCATTGCTATCGTTTGAGCTGGCAGCGTCGTTGTTCGGAGCTTTGTTGCACCCGTACCAGAGCATCGTTACAACGATTGCCGCGATTAGTAGATATCTTCTGCTTTTCATTGCGTTGGCCCTCCCGTGGTTGTACATCGCAACTTGATTTCCATCCAGAGACTCTGGATCTCAATAACTTACGGTCCTTGCCAGTCGGTATTCATGTAGTTTTTTCAGAGTAGACGGTTTTCAGCAGCACCCGGGGAATTGGCACCCTGAAGCCAAAGATTGTATCGAGCAATAAAAGCGGGGGCTCGCAAGCCCCCGCTATCAGTAGAACAACTTACTAGTTCATGCCGCCGCCGGCGTTTACGCTGCGCTCGCCGCCGTTGGAACCGGCTTCTGCAATCACGCCGTCGAAATCGGTCAGTCCATACAACTTGCCGTGAACCACGGCGACGTTGTGAACCGGCCACATCGATTGTGGACCCTGCTTCCACGTGTTTCCGCCATCGTTGCTGGTGAAGACCATCGTGCGTGGATTGCCAACCGCCAGAAGTTCATCACTACTGCGGTCATAAGCGAGGTAGGTCATGTTGGAAGCAGGCGTACCAACCATCACGTGCTCCCACGTTGCGCCATTGTTCTTGCTACGGAATGCGCCGATTCGCGTCAGGATCCAGAACTGTCCCGGCTGCACCGCAACTCGCGTGATGGCACCGGTGAACTGCGGAACCTTCACGGAATTCCAGGTGTTGCCCGAATCAGTCGAGATTACGACGTGATTGAGATCCGTAGCGATCACGTTGCTGTCCAACGCATCTACCGCAATGAAATCCTTATAGCCAAGCACCGAACCGCCAGTCCAGCTGCGGCCCTTGTCGATGCTGCGATACAGGCCACTTGCCGTTGCCGCATACCAGTGCTTGCCTTCCAGCTTCAATTGCGAAACTCGGCCAACAATTTCAGACTTAACGAACTCCTGCCTCTCAACGTAAGTTACCGACGCTCTCTTCACGTGCGCGCCGGGCTTTGGAGTAACCTTCACGCGAACCATCTTCTCTTCAAGTGCAGTGTTAATCGGCTGCCATTCGTGCTCACCCTTTGCGAGGCGGAAGATGCCACGATTGGTACCCGCAACCAGCGCTCCGGCTTCTGGCTGCTCGAGCCAGAAAATATCGCGCCCGTGCAGTCCGTTGCTCATCGGCTCCCAGTTACGTCCGCTGTCGTGAGAAACGAAGACGCCACCGAACTCCTGGTTGTTGATCAGTCCCACGTACAACGTAGAAGGATCGGAGCGGTCTGCGACCAGTGCGCTGACCCGCCTGTGCGAAAATCCGCGGTTCGTGGCTTCGAAGGTAGAGCCGTTGTTCTTGCTGACCAGAACGCCCATGCGATCGGTCGCAATCATGATCTTCGAATCATTGCGCGGGTCAATCAGCACATCGTTTACGACCACTTCCGGACCAGTGATCTGCTTCCATGACTTGCCGGAATCGCTCGTACGCCACAAGCCTTCAGTTGTGCCAGCATAAACGACGTTGCTGTTGACTGGATCCTGGTGGAGTACGCGAGTGCGGCGTGCCGAGAAAGGAATGCCCTGTGCTTTCTTGAACAGGTCGCCACCATTTTCGCTCTTGTAGATACCAGAGCAAGCGCTGGCGTAAACAACGGAAGGAGCCTTAGGATCGACTATGATCGAGAACACATCAGAGTCGTCGATTACACCGTTCTTAATGTGCTGCCATGTCTTGCCGCCATCCGGCGTCTTCCACGGCAGATGCCACGTACCCGCATAAATCACGTCTGGATTCTGTGGATCGATGGCGATCGATTCGATGTTCTTGATCTCAGCATGATTCGGAGGAGAAATCTGCCGCCACGACTTTCCGCCATCGGTGCTGCGGAAAACGCCATCAAGAGCGCCGGTTACAAGTACTTTTGGATCCGACGGCGCCAGCGCCATGGCTCGAATCGATTTGTCATGCATTCCTGGCAGCGCGTTCCATGTGCGACCGCCGTCAGTCGTTTTAAAGAGGTCGCCGCCTACGCGCTCGGCGCTCCAAGCCGCGACGTACATGATATTCGAGTTGCTCGGGTCGATTTGGACGTGGTCGAGAACGTAATCACCATTTCCGAGATGGGCAAATCGCGACCACGAAGCGCCTCCATCGGTTGAGAGATACAACCACCCTGAACTGGTTCCCAGAAAGATGCGATCCGGATTCGCGGGATCATGCGTCAAGCTGCGGGCGTCCCCACCATCCGGCCCCAGCGGTATCCATTGTTGTTGAGCGGTAGCCGCCTGTGCCAGCGCCGCTACTCCCAGAATCACTACGAAGATCCGTAGCCAACGTTCCAGTTTGCCCCTTAACACGTGTATCAATCCTCCCAGGGTTCCCTCAAGCAGCTGCCGGGGAAAGCAGCGGTCCGGGTATATCCCTTCAGATGCACTTTAAACCCACGGCCAGAGATTCTGCCCGGACGGAACCAAAAAAACAAAGGCCGATCGGTCATGGCCGATCGGCCTAAGGCTAACTGGTTGATAACGTTACTGCGCCGGAGCGGCTTTCTTCTTCGGGGCAGCTCTCTTCTTGGGTGCTGGCGCACGGCCGCGAGCCTTAACCTGTGACTCGTCAACCGGCGTTGCACCTTCCACATTGAAGGTCGCCCCCTGCGGAACCAGATAGTACTCGGCTTTCTGAGTACCCGCTGTGCCCTGGTAAGCCTTGATGCGCGACGCATCAATCGACTGCTTGGCCTCGCCACTGGTCAGATAGTCTTTGGCGTTGACAGCGCGTTCGGCTGCCAGAGTCTTGCCCTTCTCGTCAGGCGCTTGTTGTCCGACGATGGCCAGCGTGGAGTTCGGATCGCGCTGCAGTTGCAGAGCAACATCATCCAGTACGGCCTTGCAGGTGTTGTCGACGCGCCACGGCTTCGCCTTATTCGGGAAGTCGCACTCGCCGATCTTAGACGCCTGCGGCGGTGGCGGCGGTACTTCCACGTTAACGCTGGTGGAGGAGTTCGCCGTCAGCCCGCGATCGTCGCTGACATTGCAATTGACGGTAATCGGTCCCGCCGGTGCACCCGCCGTATCGAGGGTGGCGGTTGTGCCGGTGCCGGAGATCGTACCCGCGCTCGCGGTATAGCTGTAAGTCAGAGGACGATTGTCCGGATTCTCGCTGGTGGAGGTAATGGTCGCAGGCTCACCCGATTTCACTGTCGCCGGATTGGCTGAGCAGCTAATCGTCGGCGGATGCTTCGGAGGCTCATTGATCGTGAACTGCGCGTTGCAAGTCGCGGGGGTCGAGCCTTTCTTCGCCTTATTGTCCGTAGCAGTCGCCGTTACGGTGTACTGGCCGGGTGCAAGACCCGTGGTGTCAATCGTGGCCGCCGCATCCTTCGGAGTCAGCTTGCCACCCGTTGTCTTCCAGTCATAGGTGACCGTGTGCTTCGGAGGAATATTCGTGACATTCGCATTCGCAGTAACCGGCTCACCCGCTAAGACCGAGGTCGGCTGAATGCTGCACGAAGCTGCCATGGGTGGAAGCGGCGGTGCTCCGCCGAAGTACCACATCAAACCGCTCGACAGTTCAGCGCCTGACAGATTTGTTCTCGACACTGGATAGAAGTTTTGGTGCGCGTAAACGTAATCGGCCTCTATTAAGCGAATGCCGACGTGCTTCCAGAGTGGCATGTCAAATCCACCGCCAGCCTTGATCGCGGCACCGATGTTACTGTCGTTCAATGGATCGAACTTGAGATGCTGCATTCCAACCAGGGCGTGCAGGAACGGCTGGAACTGCGGATTGCGCAGGGTGATTCGCGGTCCTGCTCCAACAAAATAGGAGCTATTGTTGTTATCGGAGTGTCCGGACCCCGAAACTTCCCCAGCGAAGTACTTGGAAAAATTGTAGGCGAAGCTGCCGATTCCGCCCTTAGTGTTGTCGTTCAGCTTTAGCCCGGCTACTGAGCCACCAGGCGAATACCACGAATACCCAGTAAAGACATCGACTTTGGGCGTGTTTTCTTGTCCGATCGCAGCGGAGGACGCAAATAAAACCAAGACCATGGCCAGCGCCGGCAGTAACAAGCCGAAAGTTTTCTTTCGTAGTGACATGTAAATCCTCCGGAAATTCAAAACCAATAGGACAAACTGCATTCACTACTGCTTAGCTTTTTGAAAATGACGAAACCTGGGATTGGTTCCGTAAAATACCGTCGCGATTGTAACGCAAAGATGACCGCCAAGTGAATGATTTTTCAGCGTTTACCGGTCCCAAATTGGATTGTCGGCAAGGCGTTTCGCATTCTACGCGCGAATTCTCCCTTTTCAACCTGAAAAATTCCCACTTGGATACTCGAAAAAATCTTGTGCTGCTCCAGTCCGATATTATCGTGAGGCGCTGACAGCCCGCGCCCAATCAAGGGATTTTCTCCGTCTCCAAAATGATTGATGCAACTTGGGCAACCAGTCTGCTCGTTACGGCGGATGCCGCTTCCTTCCTGGTTGCGATACACCCGGAGAACAATGACAATAGAACTCAATGGCGCAAGAGAAGATCCTGATTGTTGAAGACGAAGAAAATGAGCGCTCCGGCATGGCCGAGCTCGTTTCCGCTTGGGGCTACCGTACTGACACTGCCTGCGATGGCGTCGAAGCTCTCGAGAAGATCACCTCATTCTCGCCGGCCGTGATTGTGACCGATCTGAAAATGCCGCGCATGGACGGCATGGAACTGTTGCAACAGGTGGCCGAACAGCCTCAGTCGATTGCCGTTGTAGTCATGACGGCACAGGGAAGCATCGACTCCGCAGTGCAGGCGATGAAGATCGGAGCGTATGACTTCGTCGAGAAACCCGTCAACACCACCCGTCTTCGCACCATTCTTCAGAACGCCACGCGGCAGCGCGGCACCGAAATGGAACTCGAGATCACCCGTCGCAAGCTTCGCGATAGCGGATATCTCGGGCCGATGGTGGGCTCTTCGAAGAAAATGCAGGAAATCTTCCGGCTCATCGAAATGGTATCGCCCAGCACCGCCTCGGTCCTTATCACCGGTGAGAGCGGTACCGGCAAGGAACTGGTCGCGCGCACGATCCACGAGTTCAGCACGCGTAAGGGACGCCCTTTCGTAGCGATTAATTGTGCCGCCATCCCCGAGACATTGATCGAGAGTGAGATTTTCGGCCACGAGAAGGGCGCTTTTACCGGAGCGCTGGAACGTCGCGTCGGCTGCTTCGAACTTGCCGAGGGTGGCACTCTGCTGCTTGATGAAATCGGTGAAATGCCGGTCGCCACGCAGGCAAAGTTGCTGCGCGTTCTCGAAGATCGCAAACTGCGCAGGCTCGGTAGCAAGGTGGAGACGTCCGTCGATGTCCGCGTCGTCGCCGCTACCAATAAGGTGCCGGAGGAAGCGGTTGCGAGGGGGGAACTCCGCGGCGATCTTTACTATCGCCTGAACGTTTTCAACATTCAGATTCCTCCGCTCCGCGACCACAAGGAGGATCTCGGTGATCTCGTCAAATCGCTGATGGCGGACATCAATGCGCGGCACGGCCGTAATGTTTCCATGATCAGCGAAGCTGTCATGAACATTTTCAGCAATTATTCCTGGCCGGGAAATGTGCGCGAACTGCGTAATGTGCTGGAGCGTGCGATTATTGTCTGCGAAGGCTCGATGATCGAAACAAAACATCTGCCTCCGGGTTTTGGGCAAGTAATGCCGCGTCCACCGGTAGTGGAGGCAAATGCGGTTCGTTTGGGGGTGGGGACTACGGTTGGCGAAGCGGAAAAACTGTTGATCCTAAAAACCTTGGAGTCAACCAATAACAACAAGACTCGCGCCGCGGAGATTTTGGGGATCAGCTTGAAAACGCTACACAACAAGCTGAAAGAGTACGGTCCACAGTCGGGATTCGGTGGTGAGGCTACCTAGTTTCAGGGGCGAAGGGCACGGCTGACTACATTCGCAGTCGTCAACATGGAACTCGCGTATGATGGTACCGCGTCCTTCCGAAGCGGTTCATGCAGCCAAAGTTTCAGCTGAAAACCAAGCTCGTTCTTGCCATCAGCGGCATGGTGCTGGCCCTTGTGTCAGTGCTCTCCTACGTCTACGTCGCGCAGGTCCTAAGACAAGGGATGACGGAGGCGTACCAGGACGGTGATTTCATCGCCCACCAGGTTTATCTTTTCGCGAGCAGTGCATTACGAGAGCCGAGCCAGGCTGCGCAGTTATTGCCTCCTGTTATTGATGATCCCGACAGGCTGATCGTTGAAAGCCTTCAGTCCGACCCTGGCCTCAAATCACTGCTGCAATCCGTTGTCGGCTATTCGCCGACCATTTATGATGTTTCGATTGTTGATCTCCACGGCGTTGCCGTCGTACATTCCGACCCCGACTTCCAGGGCAAAATCTCCAAGGGCCGAGTTGATTTCCTCACGGTGCGCTATGGCGGATTCTGGCGACAGCTCGGCGTCGTATACGGACGCCCGCGCGTTTACGATGTGCACCTTCCACTCGAACGTGGGGGCCAGCCCTTCGGACAAATTCGTGTCGGCGTCTCCACGGTTTTCCTGAAGAGCGAACTCCAGACGTTGCTGAACCGCGCCTTCACGCTGGCGGCTATCGCGATTCCGATTTCGTTTTTGCTGGCTGCTTCACTATCCAACCTGGCACTTCGCCCCTTGCAAGCCATCGGAGCGCGGCTCGACCGCATGACTGCCGGAGAAATGGACGAACCCGCCGAAGCCACACCGGAGCAGCAACGTACCGATGAGTACGGAGTTGTCACCACGAAAATTGACCGCCTCGGTCGACAGATGCGTGATGTGAAGGAGGTCTTCTCCGCACTGAAGGAGAATCTGGACCAGATCATGGCCAACCTGGAAGACGGCCTGATGCTTTTCACGCGCGACATGCGGGTCGTGCTGGTCAGCGCTTCGGCAGAGCGTTTTGTGGGACAGCCCCGCGGCGATATTCTCGGCCATCGTATCGACGAGATCTTCTCGAAATCGTCGCGCCTCGGACAACTCGTCCTGCACTGCATTGAGTACCACGAGCCCATGGACCAGTTCGAGGTGGAAACTGACAGCGGCCGCCGTATCCAGGTTTCCCTCGATTTCATTGAAGAGCGCGGTGAACGTATCGGGGCACTGCTGACGATGCGCGACACGGAGTCCGTACGCCGCATCGAAGACGAGATCGAACTTTCGAGGCGCCTGGCTGCCATCGGACGCCTGACATCCGGTGTCGCCCATGAAGTCAAGAATCCGATTAATGCCATCGTGCTGCACCTGGAAGTGCTGCGCGAGAAGCTGCCAACGCTTGAACCGGATTCCAGCCGCCATCTCGATGTCATCAGTAGCGAGATCAAGCGTCTTGATCGCGTCGTCCAGACGCTCGTTGACTTCACTCGCCCTGTTGAACTGCGCCTGATGGAAACCGACCTACGGCGTACACTTGAGGATGTTGTTTTGCTGGCTATTCCGGATGCGTCGCAGCATGGGGTGCGCATCGTACGCCAAATCGCCTCCGAGCAATTGCCGGTGCGCGTCGATTCCGATCTCATCAAGCAGGCTCTGTTGAACGTAGTCATTAACGGAGTTCAAGCGATGCCCGAGGGAGGCGAGTTAAAGATCGTTGCGTCCCGCAACGCGGACGAGGTTGAAATTCGAATTCAGGACCAGGGACAAGGCGTGCCGACCGAGGTTCGAGATAAAATATTCAACTTGTATTTCACCACCAAGAAGGGTGGTAGTGGTATTGGCCTCGCTATGACGTATCGCGTAATGCAATTACATAACGGATCCATCGATTTCGAATCGCGTAACGGAAACGGTACCACGTTCTTCCTTCGCCTCCCGGTGTCGGGGATGGCCGAGATCGTCCCGCCGAATCTTGCAACCAGCGCCAGATCTGCCGAGGGACAGGGTTAGAAAGTTGAACTTACTCCTGCAAAGGACTACTAATTGAGCGTGGTCTCGCGGCGTGCCATCGCGTCACTTCTTCTCCTTCTTGCGCTGGGCGGGCTTTCTGCCTGCAAGAAGAAGAAACCCGTCTTGCCGCCGCCGCAGGCCCAGGTTCCGACAATCATTTTGCCCCTTCCCGAACCGCTCCCACCTCCAACCGCGACTCCCGAACCAGGCCGTCCGGCGCCGGAGACCATACCCGTCGAGACCACTCCGCCGAAGAAACGTCGTCACGTCGCCCGAAAACCTACTCCACCGCCGGTCGCCGCACCGGCTGCTCAGCCGCAACGTCCGGCGGAAGAAACACAACTCACCGCGACCAATTCGCCGCAGGAAGCGCTGCACCAGCAGATCAACACCACCCAATTGCTTGATGCTACCGAGAACAATCTGAAAAGCTTGAACCGATCGCTGAGCAGTGATGAACAGGCTACGGTGCAGCACATCAAGAGTTATGTGCAGCAATCGCGCATGGCGCTCGACGAAAAAGATTTCGAGCGTGCCTATAATCTCGCCTACAAAGCACGCCTGCTGTCCGATGAACTGGTCAAGCGGTAACAGCGCGTAAGCCACTAACGTTTCTTCTGGCTATCAGCCTACTGAAAGAACTCGGTCATCTGCGGAGCCGAACTGGCGCCGTTCGGAATCGTAGGCACACCCAACGCTCTCATGGTGAGCGAGAGCAGACTGCGATGATCGTATTGCGTGGTGTTGCCGACATAGCCGGGGCGCACGTGGGTGCCCAGTAGAACAGTAGCGACTCTTCCGCCGCCATTCGTCATGTCATCTGCCGATTCGTCGAAGGTGATGATGAGTAATCCGCTCTGTTGAAACGCCGAATTCGCCAGCAAAGGCCCAATATTGGCTTGTAGCCACTGGTCGGCTTTTTGCAACCGTTGAGATTGCGGACAATTCTGTGTACCGTCGGAACAGCTGTGCGCGTCGTCCAGGGCGTTTGGAACAATAAACGAGTAGTTTGGCAGCGTACCAGCGGAAACATCTGCAGCGAGCTGCGTGGATGGGACCAGGTTTGCGGTCTGTCCCGCCGATTGCTGCACGTCGCTGAAGAACGAAAAAGGATCGTGATTCCGCATGTACGGAAACTGATCGCCCCCGAGAAAGCCCTGTGAAGGGATCGATTCCACGTAAGCCTTCCAGCTCTTTCCCGCCGCTATAAGTTCTCGAACAGCGTTGTCCGTGCTCACTGTCTGGTTGTAGCTGTCATCACTCGTTACTGGTTGCCCCGTTGTCATAATGAAGTAATTCGGTATCGAAGGATGCGCATTCGCATAGTACTGTTCCGCCAAGGCTCCCTTGCTCACCAGGGTGTTGAAGTAAGGCATGACAGCGCTACCAACTACGTCCGAATAATTCGTATTTTCTAGCACTACCACCACTACGTGCTGCACCTGCGGAACATTGGAGTTGTTGCTACTGCTGTTCGCGGAACTATTCCCCATAACGCCTGTCACCCCACCGCAGGCGTATAGCAGCAGCGTGAGCGCAGACAAAGATAGAGCCTGCAGGAAACGCATCAGCATAAAAGGATTCTCAATAAATGTTGTGTTGCGTTTGTAGAAGGGCGGGTTGCACTTGTACGAGGGCTGCTGGCATCAGTTGTGCTTGGGCCCGAGCAGGACGAAGCAACTGCTTCTTGAACACCAATACGTCAAATGGCATGTGAGTACTGAGGTCTGACGCAAACTCAGGTACCCTTCGTTTTGAATCGCAGCCTCGCCATCATTGTGCGCCTTCGAGAAACCGGACATCCCGAACGCATGCGCCTTTCAGGTGTTTCATCGCAGACTGGTAGGGAGCGCTCTCGTACGTAGCAATAGCCTTCTCCACTGAGTCGAACTCAATGAGTACCGACCGTTCAATTACGCCTGCTTCGTATGCTTTCACGGCTGCACCACGCGCCAGGAAACGGCCGCCTCCGGCTTCAATAACCGGCCCAGCCTCTTTGGCGTACTCGGCAAGAGCAGCGGGGTTGGACACGGAACGATACAAGCTAACCCAATAACCTTTTGCCATAGAAGCCTCGCATCAACCAATCCTATAAATAACTAGTGCGACAACTGGTAGAGTTGCAGACCGATTGCCTTCGCCCGTTATTTCGCCGCTCTCGATTTGCTGACTTTGTTCAGCAACTCTTTCGACGCTTGCTGGAATGGCCCTTCGATGCCCGACGCTTCAGTCAAAATCTCCCTTGCCTGGGCCATCTGATTGCCCTTTGCATAGGCATAACCAAGCCTGTATAGAGTGAGCGAATACTTGGCCGGATCGGATTTGAGCATCGTTGCTGCTGTCTTCAGTTCGGGAATGGCCTGCGCGGTCTTTTCTTCCCTTAGCAGCGAGTAGCCAACGATCTCATGTGCGAAACCTTCTGTGATCCTGCCATTTGGACTGGTGTCACTCTTTGAAAGATCGATCGCCTTTCGGGCGTAGCTGCTGGCTTTGGAAAGATAAGTGGGCTTCGCATCCTCGACGTAAGCATTCGCCATCACTGTCAGCAACGACACGTTGTCCGGATCTGCACTCAGCGCCTTCTCCCCAAAGTCGGCGAGTTTCGTAATATCGTTCATCTCGCTGAGCGAGGCGACGGCAACGACGTTGGCTTGCTTGGCGTTCGGGCTTCCAGCGAATGCAGCAGAATAGGTCTCAATCCCGGCGAACCGCTTCTTCGCGTCCGGCTCGCTAACTACTGCGTTGTACGCCGAGGCATCGAGAAACTGGTAAACGGGTTGCGCGCTTTCCTTCTCATTCGCCGGCAAGCCGTTGATGACCTTCGCCCCGCGAACGGCATAATCGAGCACTTTTCCCGAGTCTTTTGTCTTTTGAGCAAGATCCACCTGCGACTGAATGATGTCGATGACGTCGGGCATCGCCGCGAGAGCTTGATCGTTATACGACATAGCTTTTGCGGGGTCTGTTGCTGCGTACTGCTGCGCCAATTGCCAGTTTCCATATGCCACCGCGGCGGGGTTACCGCTGTACGTTTTTACAAACTCTTCCAGCATCGAAATCTTCTTCTGCGGGTCGCTTTCGTTTCCAATGTCGTTGAGCGATTTGTCCTCCGGGGTTCCGGCCGGAATGGAGATCTTGGTTTGTCCGAATACAACGCTGCTCGCCAGCGCCAAAACAAGCAAGAAAAGCACGTCTCGCCAGGATTGCATGGCAACGCCTCCATTAGTACGGCGGCATGTTAGAGCGAAGAGACGCGCACCTGCAAGGAGCACGATCACATTTCAGCGTGGATTTCGGCTGTGAGTTAGGGATTTCCGGCAGGATTCGGATCGATGGCAGTTGCGCGCACGACAAAGCCGGAAGGCACGATAATCAACCGGGGCAGTTGGCCGTTTTTATGTTTGAACCGGTTGAGTTGTCGTACAGAATCAATACGGAGGAAGTTTTTCAAGAAACCTCTGCCCGGAATATCTTCGAATTCGAACAGATCATTGGGACGAAACGACTGTTGCGCTTCCATCAGCAGTTCGCTCTCGTTCTGGAAGTCCTTATGCACCGCCGGATCAATGACAATGGCGAGATAGACGTCCCAGTTCGTGGGCTGATCTTTCGGAATGCCGCTGATGATCTCGTTGTGATCGTATGCTTCCCAGCCTTCAACATGCTCCTGCTTCCCGGGTGAAACGAAATAAAGGTTGGGGCGATGGTCGGAAGGCTTTCCTGCTGCGATTTTGGGGCCCATCTGCCAGGGACCAACGACCAATTTGCGCTGGGTTGCTCCCGGCGCCTGGATTTCAAATCGTATGCGCTTGCCGTTATAAAACACTTCCCCGGCGGGTTTATGGGTGATGTGTCCCACAGCGGGCTGCACCACCGCTTTATCGCCAGCAATTGCCGCTCCCGCAAATAAAAGCGCGCAAACGATCTTGCCCGAATTGTGAGTCAAAATGCGCAGAGGTCTCCCTCTTCCCCAAAACAAGATCGGCAGATTATATGCGCAACCACCATCCCCAGTCCTAATGACCGAAGTACTGGTACTGGTGCAACTTACGCAGCAACTGCTATGTCATTGGAAAACCGCAGCCGCAGCCGATACTCTGGGATCTAACTTTCATGCGGGACATTCTTCGCCATCGCGGACTGCGTTTCGTCTTCACTGCCAATGTCATCTCCATGCTCGGCAGCGGGATGAACAGTGCTGCGGTGACCTGGTACATCCTGCAGGCGACGCACAGCGAACTGTCGCTCGGCTGGCTGATGGTCCTGCAAACCTTGCCAGCGATGCTGCTGTTGCCCTTCACCGGGGTGCTCATCGACCGAGGTGATCGTCGCCGCCTCGTGATGGTGCTCGATGCATTGCGCGGGATCATCATCCTGACGGTCGCGATCCTGGCCTTCGTGCATCGCGTTCACATATGGCAGCTCTACCTGATGAACGTCCTGGTCGCGCTCGGATTCTGGGTCTTCTGGCCCACCATCACAGCGCTGATCCAGGAGCTGACACCGGAGTCAGAGTTCGTGCACTCCAACAGCTTTCTGATGGCAGGAATTCAGGGCGGGTGGCTTATGGCGGGCGCGCTGGTTGGATTCGTCTATAACCACATTGGACTAGGCGGCGTGCTCCTGATCGATTTCAGCACCTATCTGGTGTCATTAAGTTGCTATCTCTTCGTGCGCAAGGGACGCCACATCGTAATGCCCGCTGCTCAGGAGCAGTCGGAGCCCAGTGCGGCTTCGGGCGTTACCCGGTACATCCGCGAAATGCGCGAAGGATTCGATTTTCTGCGTTGTGACCGCTCGCTGACCTTACTTGGGGTCGCGTGGGCCTTTTTTATCGGCGCCATGCTGATCGGGGGTGTTGTAACTGCTCCCCTGAGCGATCGCATTCTCCATGCGGGAGCGGTTGGCTACGGCTGGCTGAACGCCGGATGGGCAGTTGGCGCCTCGCTGAGCGCGTTCTACGCACCGCGCCTGATTGGTCGATTGAGTGCCCGCCGCGCGCTCGTGATTTCGTTCGCGGTTCTGACGGCTGCGTTCTTCCTGTCGCCGTTCTCACCGCTGTTGGTTCTGGCAGTCTCGTTGTATGCTGCAGGCGGTTCCGCACGCGGCGTGAGCGGCATCGCGCTCTCGACAAACCTGATGCGAGCGGTTCCAAAGCATTTCATGGGACGAGTGCAGAACTGCATCTACTTCGCTGGCACCGGACTGCAGCTTGTCTTCGGACTGCTCGTCGGACTGATTGCTCATCGGATCGGTTTGACGTACGCGTTTGCGATTATTGCTGGAATGTATTTGCTGGCATGCTTGAGTTCGTTTGCATCGGGCGAGACCAGAAAAATAAACGCGGACGAACTCGCGCTTAATGAAGCGGCTGGAGATTGATTCTTCCGAATAGCGCGAGGCGCATCGCATAGTAATCAGTTGCTCGGCTCCTCCGAGTTGGGGAGTGACAACTGAACAACGCGCAAAGACTCACTTCTTGCTTCCAAGTTCTAACTTCTAACCGTATTCTGTTTGTTTCCCTGTGAGGAGGCGAAGCATTCAGATGGTATTAGGTCTCGATGGAAAAGCCGCCGTCGTTTTCGGCGTTGCCAACAAGCGCAGTATTGCCTGGGCTATTGCCAAACAGTTGCACGGCGCGGGCATGCGCATGGCGATCACCTACCAGAACGAGCGGCTGGCTCAGGAAGCTGCTGACCTGATCGCCGAGTTGCCGGGCGCTGAGAGTTTCCAGTGCGACGTCTCGCGTGACGAAGAGATCGACCATCTCTTTACGCAACTTAGAGAAAAATACGGAACCCTGCATACCGTTGTGCATAGCGTTGCTTTTGCTCCGGCCAACGAATTGCGCGGCGAGTTCGTCCAGACCACGCGTGAGGGATTCCGCATTGCTCTTGACGTCAGCTGCTATTCGCTGGTGGCAGTATCACGCGCGGCTGCTCCGCTCATGAGCTTAGGTGGCAGCATCATGACCCTGACGTATTACGGCGCGGAAAAGGTTGTGCCGAACTACAATGTAATGGGCGTGGCGAAGGCTGCTCTGGAAGCTGCGGTGCGTTACCTTGCCGCGGATCTCGGCAAGCAGAACATTCGCGTGAATGCCATCTCCGCCGGTCCCATTAAAACTCTGGCTGCGCGCGGCATCGGAAACCTTGGAGACATGCTGAAAGCGCACGCCGATCGTGCACCATTGCGTCGCAACGTCGAGCAGGATGAGGTCGGTTCGACTGGGCTCTTCCTGGCTTCGGACATGAGCCGCGGCATCACCGGCGACACGATTTATGTCGACTGCGGCTACAACATCATGGGTTTCTAAGCCGACACCGTCGTGGAGGTCCTTACGTTTTGAAGGGGCGCGCCTTCAGGCGCACCGCTAACACCAGTTCAAATGGCTTTAGCTTCTGAGGGTACAAGTTGCCAGAGCTATGTGACTGCACGCTTCATAGCCACTGTCTTATCACTCCCTGAGATCCGTGGCGAATCTGATCTTTCGTTCTTCCGGCCCCAGGCGTTCAATCGCGATCTCTGCTTGAAACTGCTGCATCAGGCTGGGAAATTTCTCTCCCCATTCGATCAGCACCAGATTCCGTTCGTCGGCGATAATATCTTCCAGTCCAAGCGTCTCCAACTCGCGTTGCGTATCGAGTCGATACAGATCGATGTGATAGACGGAATGTTCCGGCCCGCGATATTCATGGATTAGGGTGAAGGTCGGGCTGGTGACGTCATCCTGCTCGGCAGCTTCAAAAGCCTCAGCAATGCCCTTGCTGATAGTGGTTTTTCCCGCACCCAGGTCGCCGCGCAACAACACCAACTTTGGCGGGCGCAATTCCGCCGCCAGCTTGCGCCCAAGCTCAATTGTTTCCTCAGGTGAGTGAGTGATGACTTCCCTGCTGCTCATCCGCAGATATGATAAATGTGCGGCCACGACCGGTGGCTGCTTTAGCCTACCGAGCTGTGGTTGAGGTAGTCAGGCTCGACTGTTGCATTGCAGGAGCAGGCGTCGCCGGTGCCGTCCCCGGTTGCTGCGGGGCATACTTCGAAGCGCATTTTGCCTGCAAACCTTTCGCGTGGAATACGCCGTCCCGTCCGAATGTTCCTTCTGCCAAAGCCTGCGAGTCGTCTTTGAAGGTGTCGGGGGGCGCTTCAGTTCCGGTGTAAGCCACAGGCAGCGTGCGGCCTTCCTCAGCAAGCTGGAATTCGAGATGGCTTCCCTGCCGCTTAATCGATCCGGGCACGACATTACCGGCGACGCGCAGGCGCTTGCTGTAAACCGTGTCGTCCATCGCCTTCAGTTCTTTGATCGTCACGTAGTAACTCTTAGTATCGCGGACGCCGGTGTAGGCGAGATAGCCGAGCGAGATGACGATAATGGCAATCGCCAATCCGAATTTTACGTACTTGTTCGACATGAGAAGACCCGCTGGTTGAAATTGTACTCGACCAGCAAGCCGGGTCAAGGATCACTAGGTCCTGTGATGCCCTGTACTTGGCCGTTTGTTCCAAATCCGGAGGGTATAATGTGGGTTTCGAGCTACAGGAAGGAACTCTGCAATGACGCCTCCCAACGCAAACGGCAATGGTAACGGTCATAACAGCAATGGTTGGATCCAGAAACCTCGGGCGGAATGGATTCGCAAACGGCGTGACGAAGCGGCACGGACAGGCGACGACAACGTCTCGCAGATGCACTTCGCGCGCCGGGGTTTGACCACCGAGGAAATGGTGTATGTCGCCGAGCGTGAACACATCACGGCAGAATTGGTGCGCGACGAAGTTGCTGCCGGTCGCATGATCATTCCTGCCAACATCAACCATCCTGAACTCGAGCCCATGGCGATTGGTGTCGCGTCAAAGTGCAAGATCAACGCGAACATCGGCAATTCGGCGGTGACTTCGAATGTCGACGAAGAGTTGAAGAAGCTGCACACCTCCGTCCACTACGGTGCCGATACGGTAATGGATCTCTCTACTGGTGGCGGTATTCACGACATTCGAGAAGCCATCATCCGCCATTCCCCCGTACCGATTGGCACGGTTCCCATCTATGAGGCGATCGCGCGCGTGAAACGCGTCGAGGATCTGACCGCAGACATCATGCTCGAAGTAATCGAAGAGCAGGCCGAGCAGGGTGTGGATTACATGACTATCCACGCAGGCGTGCTGATTCAATACCTGCCCATGATTTCCAAGCGCATTACCGGAATTGTCAGTCGCGGTGGAGCGATTCTGGCGCAATGGATGGCTTATCACCACAAGCAGAACTTCTTATATGAGCGCTTCGAAGACATCGTCAAAATCTTCAAGAAGCACGATGTTTCGTTCTCTCTGGGTGATGGCCTCCGCCCGGGCTGCCTCGCTGATGCAAGCGATGAAGCACAGTTTGCTGAATTGAAAACTCTTGGGGATCTAACCGAGATCGCCTGGAAGCAGGACGTTCAGGTGATGATCGAAGGTCCCGGCCACGTGCCCATGGATAAGATCCGGGAACAGGTCGACAAGGAAGTCGAGTATTGCTTCGGTGCGCCGTTCTACACCCTCGGCCCACTGGTGACCGATATTGCGCCGGGGTACGATCACATCACTTCGGCCATTGGCGCTGCCATGATCGGCTGGTACGGCGCCTCTATGCTCTGCTACGTCACCCCGAAAGAGCATCTCGGGCTCCCAAATGAGAAAGATGTAAAAGACGGCATCATTGCCTACAAGATCGCAGCCCACGCAGCCGACGTGGCGCGCCATCGTCCGGGAGCGCGCGATCGCGATGACGCCCTCAGTTACGCCCGCTACAAGTTCGACTGGGAGAAGCAGTTCGAACTGTCGCTGGATCCGGAGACCGCGCGATCCATGCACGATGAAACGCTTCCCGGCGGGGATTACTACAAAGCGGCGTTCTGCTCCATGTGTGGTCCGAAATTCTGTTCGATGAACTATTCGTCAAAAATTGACGAGTACAACAAGTCGGTGCACGGGATCGAAAAGAAAGACTACACCGACCTGGTGAACAAGCTGGTGGAGATCAAGTAGCTCCACTTGACCTCGTAGCCAGTCGGGTTCTTAAACCGTATGCGAAAGCGCCGGAAGCTTTTGCTTTTTGCCCTCCTGCTGATTGCGGCAGCTCATGCCGCACTATTCACAGCAGGAGGAACCTGGCGTACCGTGGGATTCGTCCTTGCCGGCATAGACGTCTTTTCAGCATGGTTTGTGATCATGGCCGTGCGCGAATCACGCAAACTGGAAAGAACGGAGTCAGATTAGGGCTTGCTGGACGCCTTCCCCTCCCCTTAGGTGCAGCTTCATACCTTCGTAAGAAAAAGCGGGGCTGGCCCTAGCAAATGGCGGGACGGAACGGCCGTTGTGAGCAATGGCGATCGCCTTGGCATCGAGCACTGCAGGGCTGTTACAGGTCAGAAAATCGGGACTTCCACGCTTACCTCCTTGACAGTACGAGGCAAGCCGATAACAATACGCCGCAACGTATTGGGACCCGCCTGGCTCCGGCTCATCACCGGATTTCTTGACATCTCGATTCACGGAGGTAATCCGTCATGGCCGCCAATCCCGCTACTCCCAGTTCAGAATTGCATATCGAAAAGGAATCCACGCCCCAACAGACGATATTTCATTGCATTGGAAAGGTGAACGCTTCCACCTCGGCACTGCTGCAGACGATGGTGAGGGATGTAATACCGCAGAAGCGTCCGATTGTGCTGGATCTTTCCCAAGTCAGTTACATGGACAGCTCGGGCCTGGGCGCTCTGGTTAGCGTATGGGCGTCTGCAAGACGCAACGGCGTCGAACTGAAACTCGCCAGCCTGAGCGAGCGGGTTAAGGAGTTGCTGCATCTCACCAGTCTAGACAAGCTGTTCGCGATATCCAGATTTCCCGACACGCCGAGTTTCTAGAGTGCTTTACTACGTTTCGACGAGCTACAGAGCCGATTGGTATCACCGCGGAGATTTTCCATTCTCAGATCTTTAGCTCGCTGCTACCGCAGCTTTCGGTTTCGATCCGATAAAGCCGTAAAACGCGATATACAGATAGCAGAGCACAGGAAGAAAGAATGCATGATGAATGCCAATGCTTGGCATATCCGCAAAGGCTCCCTGCACATAAGGAACGATGGCACCGCCAATAATCGCGGCAATCAGCAGGCCCGAACCGTCACCGGTCAACGGCCCCAGCCCTGCGATGCCAAGCGTGAAGATTGTAGGAAACATGATTGAATTGAACAATCCGACCAGCAGAATGGACCACATCGCGGTGTGACCAAGCGTCAGCATCGAAACGACAACCAGCAATGCCGCAACCAGCGCGTTAACACCGAGAACCGCTCCCGGCTTGAGCCTCTGGAGAACTGCGGATCCAATAAAGCGCCCTACCATCGCCCCGCCCCAGTAATACTTCAACATATCAGCTGCATCTTTCAGTGTCAGGTTCCCGATCTCCGGCCGGTTCAGGTAGTTCGTCAGGAAGCTGCCGATTGAAACTTCAGCACCAACGTACAGGAAGATTGCGAGCGCTCCGAGTAGCAGGTGACGATACTTCCAGATGGAACCGTGCGTCTCGCCATGCGCTTCCGCCGACGCAATTTTGGGCAGCTTGTACAACCCCATGATTATTGCCAGTACACAGAGCGCAATTGCCAGTCCGATATAGGGCACCTTCACGGCGCTCGCCTGCTCTATCTGGTACGCATGCCGCTGGGCAGGTGTGAAAGCACGAAAAACTTCGATCGCAACTGGAGCTGCTACCGCTCCCAGGATCAGCTTGCTGCCGAACGATGGAGCAACCGTCGTTCCCAAAGAATTAAACGCCTGCGTGAGGTTGAGCCGGCTCGAGGCCGTTCGCGGCGGTCCTAACACCGCTACATACGGATTCGCCGAAGTCTGGAGCACCGTCATGCCAGCGGCCAGAATGATGAGTGCTGTGAGGAAGAGCGGATATGAAGGCGCGCTCGCAGCTGGGATAAACAGGAACGCTCCAACTCCCATCGTGAGCAGGCCAATAACCATGGCTCGCTGATAACCCAGGAAGTCGATGATCTTGGCAGAAGGATATGAGAACGCACAATAAGAGGAGAAGAATGCAAGTTGAACCATCATCGCCTGTCTGTAGTTCAGGTCGAAGAGGCCCTTCAAGTGTGGAATTAAAATGTCGTTGAGGCAGGTCAGGAAGCCCCACGCGAAGAACAGTGTGGTGACCAGTGCCATCGCGCGATAATCAGTTTGTTGCTGCGTGCCGCTGGTAGCAGGCGCGGCAGTGGAGACGTTTGTACTGGGCATGATTAGGTTGTCCCGGTCCTTGGCAAAGGATGATGCGACACAAATACCCTCACGCCGTCAATCTTTGGCGGGAAGAGGTAACCGCCACAAGCTTTCAGGTGGGCTACTGGAAGTTTCCATCCCCAGCGCATTTCCGTCAATGATCAATGTGGGAATGTAGTTGTTCCAGAATAGGCTCACTATCATCAAAACTTCAGCACTTAAGCCATAACCCTGATGACCCAGCCCGAAACCAACCTTTCGCGCAAAACGGGTGGCTTGACTCCACGTTCGACGAGGGATCTCTTTTTCTCGGAACTTCGCCCGACGCTGAGTCTGGCCTTACCCCTGATCGTCGCGGAACTCGGCTGGATGAGCATGGGCATCGTGGATACGATCATGGTTGGCCGGCTCCCGAACAGCGCGGTCGCCATCGGCGCTGTCAGCCTCGGTGGAGGGCTTTACTACACTGTTGCAATCTTTGGCAGCGGCCTGCTTCTCGGGCTGGATACGCTGGTCTCCCAGGCCTTCGGGCGGAAGGACCTCGCCGATGCTCGCGCCTCTCTCCTCAACAGCCTGGTAGTGGCCCTGATTCTCGCACCCCTGATGATGGGCGTGGTCTCCCTCTGGCCGCCGTTGATGCAGCGCATGCACATCGATCACGAGGTTGTAAATGAAATGGGCCCGTTCTTGAGGGCGTTGAATTGGAGCACGCTGCCCCTGGTGCTCTATTTTGCGCTGCGCCGCTACATGCAGGCGGTCGGCGTCGTAAAGCCAATCACCTTCGCGCTGATCTCCGCCAACGTCGTCAACCTGGTGGGCAACTGGATCTTTATCTATGGCCGCATGGGATCACGCGCGTACGGATTGCCCGGCTCGGGATGGTCTACCTGTGCCGCTCGTATCTACATCACGCTGGTACTCGCCGGATCTCTCCTCTACTTCAACAAGCGCAAGCAGCTCGGCCTCTCGGATCGTGGAGCCCGCATTGAGATCAGCAGAATGTTCGAGCTGTTGAGACTCGGTTTTCCGGCAGCGAGCCAGATTCTGCTCGAGATTGGTGTTTTCACCGTCGCCGCTGCATTGATCGGAAAGCTCGGTCCGCTTCCGCTCGCGGGCCATCAGATTGCTCTGAATGCCGCCTCGTTCACCTACATGGTTCCGCTCGGAATCAGTTCAGCAGCCGCCGTTCGCGTCGGGCAAGCCATCGGACGTGGAGATGCGGCCGGAGCACGCCGCGCAGGCTGGACCGCCATCGCCGTTGGGGCCGCCTTCATGACTTTGGCTGGCATTCTCTTTGTTAGTATTCCCGCGTGGATCGCACGCATCTTTTCACCCGATCCCAAAGTCATCCATTTCGGCGCGGAGTTGCTGCTGGTTGCCGCAGCTTTCGAACTTTTCGACGGCTTACAGACCGTGGCGACCGGAGCTCTGCGCGGCATGGGCGACACGCGCACGCCGACGATTACGAGCCTCTTCTCGTACTGGATCATTGGGCTGCCAGTCGGCTACATTCTCTGTTTTCATGTAGGATGGGGCGCGGTAGGGTTGTGGATCGGCCTTTGTATTGGCCTGATTCTGATCGGCTCCATCCTGCTGATATTGTGGCAATATCGCAGTCGCCCACTTGCGCTCGATTAGGGCTGTGTGTAGTTGCCTCGATTCTGCACGAATGCGAGCGATCCATTGGAAGGCGGATTGGGATAAAAGCTGAATTCCTCGGCCGACCCACCATAAATGGCAGCCACCCAATAGACATTTGTTCCCGAGGGAGCGCTCGCGGAAAATCCGGATATTGAACTTAGGTCCGGTATAGCCAGGGTTGTGGCACCGTTCTGAGCATTCGTGGTTGCGGTTACCGTGATCGTCGTTAGCGTCGTCGGCGTTGGAGCCCATTCGATTTCCGCTTGCTGCGCCACATCCGCTAGTCCCGAATATCCGGAGTAGGCGAAGGTGAAGGTCGGCAATTTGGCCGGAGTAGGTCCGGAGTACGTCCATTGCGTCGGAAGAGCGATCGTTGCGCTGCCACCCGTAGTGTTGGTCTGTGTAATACCTACCGCGGAATTGTGAGTGGCTGTATCGCTGGTATTCGCCTCGAATAAGTAAAAATCCCCGCTTTGTTTAGCAGCTGCTGGAACCGCCGGGTACTGGGTAGCAGAATTGTTGTCGAGGAGAATGTATGTTCCATTAGCTGTGTAGTATTCAACGGATGCGGCCGGCGGAGTGACAAATCCGCTTGGTATGTTGGTCACTGCGAATGACTGATTCGCCGTCAAGTCGGCTGAAGAAAACACGACTGCGTTGCCGCCGTTTACAGCCCCGGGGGCAGTCTGATTCCTCAGAATCTTCACGGCGAGCACATTTGGCTGCACGGCCGAATCGATTGCGACAAACGCCACATCGTTGGTTCCGTTCGGCAATGTCACGTTGAAGGTACCTGTGGTCCCGCCCAATTGGCCACCATATCCGGCAGTACCACGAATGAGCACGTTTGCAGCGCCAGGTACCGCCGAAGCATCCACGCTTCCCGTGACGTTACTCGTAGTCAGCGTTGCACCACAGTTCAGACTGAAAGCCGTGCCATCCTGGATCGCGGCTTCGATGATGTACTCGCTCGTGACTGTATTGCCAAATCCGGCTGTCGGAGGGCAAACAAACGCAATGGCGTAAGTGGTCGTGCCCTGGGGAATGGAAAGGGCAAGTTTGCCGGATTGAAGGGTTGCGGACGTAAACGTCCCTGTGCCGATCTGCACGGCCGCGGCTGTAGGCGTCCCGCCGCTAAAAGAGTAAGTGACGCTTGTGCTGCTGCTACCGCCGGAACCGCTTGGATTAGAGTTGGACGAGCCTCCGCCTCCCCCTCCACAGCTTATGATCGCCATCACGAACAGAAGAATCGAAGGAAGCTGCAAATTGCGTCCCAGCATCTTTGTCCATCTCCGTTAAAAATGTGCCGAAGGACCCCGGTGGAGAAGATGGTAGGGGCACCCGAGGTAGAGGACAAGCGCTTATCCGGCCTTCTCCCGATGTTTATCTTGGTTCATATGCTGCGACAACGAACGAACGTACCTGAACCGACAACAATCGCTCGGCTGCATCTCCCCTAAAATTCCACCATGTCCTGCCTTTCGCTGCGGGTTCCTCAGTCGAACGATGCGTCGCGCCTGTACCTGGATCTAATGAAGGGATGCCTCACGCGCTCGATCTTCGGTGAACGCTATCGCGAACTAAGGCGGCCGGTCGTAGTTGGCAAACGTGCGCGTCCCGTCTGGATGATCCATACATTCGTGGCTGCTTTGCTCCGCAGATGGAATCTTGAGATTGTCGAAAGAGTGGCATTTGATGACGCCGACTGCGAAGAAGGCGGTCGCTGGCCCGCGGAAGCGGAGACGATGGTCGGCACACGGCGCCTCGACAATATCGAATACTGCATCCGCGATATCCTCGATAATGGCGTTCCGGGCGATCTCATCGAAACCGGAGTCTGGCGCGGTGGTGCCTCTATCTACATGCTCGCAGTGTTACACGCGCTTGGTGACGCCTCTCGCCACGTCTGGATGGCTGATTCCTTTGCGGGACTACCCAAACCCGATGCCCGCAATGCCGCCGACGTCGGCGACATTCACTGGATGCTGAATCACGTCCTCGCAATACCACTGGCAGAGGTGAAGGCGAATGTCGAAAAATACGGCCTTTTGCACGACCGAGTGCATTTCCTGAAGGGCTGGTTCAACGAAACCTTGCCCAACGCCCCAATCGACCGGATTGCCCTGTTGCGTCTGGATGGCGACATGTACGGATCGACCATGGATGCCTTGCAAAACCTGTATCCGAAGCTGGCGAGCGGAGGTTTCTGCATCATCGATGATTACGCGCTCACGGGATGTCGCCAGGCTGTCGACGAGTTCCGCAGCAGAAACCACATTACCGAGGAACTGATTCGCATCGACCACTCCGCCGTCTTCTGGAAACGTTGTTGAACCATCCATCCAACTCGCAACCGCTCGTCAGCGTTGTCATCCTAAGCCACAACCGGCCGGAATATCTCGGGCAGGCGCTGTCCTCCATACTTCGACAGACCTACTCGAGATTGGAGATTTTGGTCGTTGATAATCCGAGTCCACGGAGCCCGGAAATCCGCGCTCTGGTAGCCACCCTCCCGCAGGTACGTTTCATCTCCATGCGGCAGAACTCCGGCTACACCGGCGGAATGAATGAGGGCATTCGCCAGTCGAGAGGCGCATACATCTATTTAACGGAGGACGACATGGTTACCGCCCCCGATGCAATTGCGCATATGGTGGATTACATCGAGCGCGATCCTCAGGCGGCTATCGTCTCCGGCGCACACTACGATGAGAGGGGTTTGCTAATTTGTGCTGGAGGTTCGGTCGTCCTTGGGCCCGTTTTTTCCCAGCTAGCGATTGGACGCGACACCCCGAACGAAGCCGTGCCGCTCGGTCCGTTTTGCGCTACCTACGCGACCGGGGCGATGATGCTTTTGCGTCGGTCCGCCATTGAAGAACTCGGAGTCTTGCATCACGACTTCTTCATGTATTGCGAAGATATCGAACTCTGTCTGCGTGTCATCCGTGCCGGGCGAAATGTAGTCATCGTCCCGGACGCAAAGGCAATAACCCTTGAAGATGCCGGTTTCAGCCGCTCCGATGCCGTGCTGCAGTTCCATAAGGCAAAGAATCTGCTTGCCACATATCTGCTGCATGCACCTCTGACTTCACTGCCGGAGTTTTTCTTACGTTATGCGATATGGAATGTGATTCGAAGTTTGTTTCGCGATCCGCGTAGTACCCTAACTCTTCTTCGAGCAGATGCCTGGTTCGTTTTGAATACGCCTCGACTCATGCGAGATCGTTTGCGGTACTTCTTCAATTGCGCGTCATATAGTGATGCACCGCAGGTGTCACAATCAGTGACAGCACCATCGAGATAGTAATTCCGCCGATCACCGCAATCGCCAATGGTTGCAGCATCTGCGATCCCGCCCCCAATGCCAACGCCAGGGGAAGCATTCCGGCGACTGCCGCCATTGCAGTCATCAGGATTGGACGCAACCGGCGCCGCCCAGCCTGGATCATCGCCTCTTCCGAGCTAAATCCCAGTTTTCGGAAGCGCTGGTCGGCATCGAGCAGCAGAATGCCATTTTTCGCGACAATGCCGATCACCATGATCAGTCCCATGAATGACGCGATGTTGAATTCCGTGCCGGTTACCAGTAATGCGAGGAACACTCCGCTGGTCGACAGCAACGCGGAAGAAAGAATTGCCGTCGGCGCTGCGAAGCTTCGGAATTCGAACAGTAGCACAATGAATATCAACACCACTGCAAGAACGAGAACAAACAACAAATCGTGAAACGATTGTTGTTGTTCTTGATAGGTTCCGCCATAGACGATCCGAATCGAAGATGGCAGATGCAAGCCATCGACAGCCTTCTTCACCGCGGCGATTCCGCTGCCCAGGTCCACGCCCTCCAATCGCGCGGTTACGGCAACGTCACGCTGGAGATTCTCGCGGCGTATTTCTGTCTGTCCTGGCAATTCGGTATACGCAGCCAGTGAACCAAGCGTTGCCGTTCTGCCGCTGGCGCTGTTCAGCAGCGTATTATTCATCGCCGAAAGTGACGCACGGTTCTGCTCTGGAAAACGCACACGCATCGTATACGCGCGGTCGTTCACTACAACGGGAACCGTCGCTGGCATGCCCTCGAGAATCGCTTGCGCATCCGTTGACACTTCTTCTGGCGTGAATCCGGCGCGCGCGGCGACAGCGGGATTCACCTGGTACACAAATGCCGTACCGCTGATAGTGTTGTCGATTCCATTCAGCACGTCTACAACGCCGTGGATCTTCGAAATCGCATCCCCAACGCGAGGTGCCCAGGTGCGCAGCAGGGCGGGATCTTCCGAGAACAATTTGATCTGGATTGGTTCCGGCGCATTCGTCAAATCGCCGATCATATCCTGCAGGACTTGGACAAATTCGACATCAATTGCTGGCTCTTTCTGCGCGATCTCAGCGCGAAGCTCTGCCATAATGTCTTCGATCCCACGGCTCCGTTTTGCTTTTAGCTTAACCGATATGTCGCCCGTGTTGGCTTCAGTCACGGTTGCCAGCCCCAGTTGCAGGCCTGTGCGTCTCGAAGTGCTCTCCACTTCCGGAATCTGACGCGCCATCTGCACGATGTGGCTGACCACGCGGTTCGTCTCTGCCAGCGAACTACCCGCCGGCATGATGTAGTCGACAATGAAACCGCCTTCATCCATCGCCGGCAGCAGATCGGAGCCGAGCGAGCGATAGCAGAAGTATGAAAGTACAATCAGCATGAGAGCGGCCAAGACCAACCATTTTGGACGTTCCAAAGCGAATCGCAGCGATCGCTCGTAGAAGCGAACGACCTTGCCCAACCGTCCCCCCATGGTCTTCTCTTCGGCCGCAAGCAGCTTGTCGTAGTCACTCTGATGGTCGTTTTGATTTTCTGGAGTCTGTTCGTTTTCCGGCAGCTTCTTAATCAGATAGTGGCTGAGACTTGGCGTCCAGGTCAGCGCCAGCGCAAGCGATGTCAGCAGCGATACCGACACCGTGATAGCCAGCGCACGAAAGAAAGTGCCCGTAACGCCTGCAATCGAGATCAGCGGCAGAAACACTACAATGGGCGTGATCGTCGAACCAATCAGCGGCCCCGTGATCTCCTTGAGCGCGCTATGAATTGCCTGGAATCGCCCCTGTCCGGCATCCCGATGTAAGACGATATTTTCGACAACAACGATGGCATCGTCGATCACAAGCCCAACTGCCGCGGCAAGTCCGCCCAGGGTCATAAGGTTGAAGCTCTGCCCCAGCGCTTTCAATGCCAGGCACGTGACCAGTACGGTGACAGGAATTACCAGGCCTGCGATCACCGAGGTTCTCCAGTCGCGCAGAAAGAGAATCATGATCAGAGACGCGAGGATGATCCCGATCAGGATCGCATCGCGTACGCTCTTGATTGATTCCTGAACGATCGTCGACTGATCGTAGAACGGCTGTATCTGAATGCCGGGTGGCAACGATTGTCGTAGCTTCAGAATTTCGTCGTGGACTTCATTTGCAACCCGAAGAGTGTTCGTGCCCGGCTGCCGATCGATGCTTAGCAGCAGCGCCGGCTTGCCGTTTGCCGTAACGATCGTATAGACAGGTTTTACCGCGTCTTCAACCCTGCCGAGATCGCCAATGCGAATGGGAACTCCTGCAGGTGTAGTCTTCACCACGATATTGGCAATCTCGCTGGGATCGCGCACTTGCCCCGACACCAACCCGAGTACCAGTTGATGATTTTGCTCCATCAGCCCGGGCGAATCGATCAGATTCGTGTTCTGAATCGAATTCAGAATGTCGGTTACGGTCACGCCTGCCTGCAACAATTTCGCCGGATCAGGCACAACGTGAAACTCCGGCTCCTGGCCGCCTTGCACAATTACCCGCGCCACACCATCCAGCCGGTTCAACCTTGGCTTCAGCTCGTACGTCGCCATCTCCCAGAGCTTGGTCTGCGGAACAGAATCCGATGTCAGGCTGTATCCAATGATGGGAAATGCCGCAAAAGTAAGACGGTTGGTGGTGATCTTTGCGGTCGCCGGTAAGGATGACTGCACTCGCGCCACAGCCGCGTTCACATACTGCAGCGTCTGGAACATGTCCACGTGCCAGTCAAAGAACAGGTCCACTTCCGCAGAGCCACGGCTTGTGGTGGAGCGCACGGTCAGCAACCCTGGCACGCTGTTCACCGCTTCTTCCAGCGGCCGAGTTACAGTAACCAGCATCTGATCGATCGGCATTACACCGTTGTCTACCCCGATCAGCACACGCGGAAAATTCGTCTCTGGAAACACTGAAACTGGAAGCGTTAGAGCCAGGTATGCCCCGATGATTGCGATCGTAATGATAAGAAACAGAACCGACTTCGAATGTGTGACAAACCAGTAGCGCGGCGGTTGCTCGCCGGCCTTGGGTTGTTGATCGACTAGGTGCTCCGTCGCCATCGCTACGTCTCGTCTTCCTTGGCCTTGGACTCGCTCGGTCCCGGCGCTGGTGCCGGTTTCTCGATCTGTACACGCGTGTTGTCGGGCAACCCGTAGGCTCCATTCGTCACCACGATCTCTCCCGCCTTCAGCCCGCTGGTGATCTGAACTTCGTTCCCGTTACGAATGCCGACAGTCACGTCCTGCTGGTGAGCTTTATTGTCGGGCTCGACGATGATTACGGTGTTCTTGCCCTCGTTCGTCAGCACCGACTCCGACGGCACGATCAGAGCATTCGAAATACTCTGCGCGATCATGGACAGATGCACATTCGTTCCCGCCCGTAACGTACCTTTCGGATTTGCAGCTTCTACCCAGATCTCAATTGTGGTGCTGTTCGGATCCGTTGCCGGGCTGACCAGAACCACTTTCGCGGCAACCGGCTTTTGTAATCCGGCAGCACTCATCGTAGCCGGGTCGCCGGTCTTCAGGAACGCAGCTTCATCCTGCGGAATATGCGCTTTGGCGATAACCTTTGATGTATCCATCACGGTGATTAGCGGTGTGCCTGCCGGTGCCATTTCACCCGGGTATAAGGGACGATCGGTTACCTCACCCGTAATCGGACTCCTGATCTCGGAATACGCAAGTTGCGCTTCAGCTCCCAGGTACTTGCCTTGTGCGCTGGTGAGTTGCCCCTTTGCGGACTTGAGTGTCTGTTGCCTCCCGATCGATTGCAGTGCCGCCAAGTGCTTTTGGGCGATCTCGTACTGCGTCTGCGCCTGCGTAAAAGACACGTGCGAAGCATCCAGATCTTTGCGCGGCAGCGCGCCCTGTTTGTACAGATTCTGCCGACTCTCGTACAGCTTTTCCTCGGCATCGAAAGCCTGCTTCGCGGTCACGACGTCTGCTTCCGCCTTCTGGATGTCTTCCGGCAGGGTGGCCGCCGTAGTGGTCTCGTATGTAGCCTGCGCCTGTTCGTAGGCTCCCTTGCTGTCGATTTCGGCGGCGGTAAGATCGCGATTTTCCAGAACGGCGAGCAACTGTCCCTGCTTCACCTTGCTGCCCCTATTTACATAAAACTTCTTCACCGGAGCGCTGATCTTCGGCGTAATGGCAGCTTGTTGAACGGGAAACAGCACGGCGTCGGTTTGAATCACGTGCTGAATTTCACCCTGGCGCACCGTCGCGACCTGCACCGATACGACCGGCTCTTTCTCCTTCTCGCTCCCGGAACACGCGGCAAACACGAGCATTGCGGCCAGCGTAGATACCATCAGGGCTGAGGACAGGCTTCGCACGCGCATCAGAAAGCTCCCGTCAACGTTTGCAGAGTCGCGAGTGCCAGCCGGTAACGCGCTTCCCCGTCGGCGTAGTTGTTGCGAGCCAGGGTTAAGGTATTCTGCGCGTCGACCACTTCTAAGGCTGTTGCTTCGCCGCCCTGGTACCGCAATATTGTCAGGCGCAAGCTGTCAGCCGCGAGGTCGGCGGAATTGCGGAGCGTATCCAATTCTCCACGCGCCGTCTGCGCTTCCGAATAGAATCCTTGTAAATTTGCCAGCAACTGCCGTTGAGTAGCACTCAGCTCGACTCGGGCTTGTTTTTCACGAAGCTGCGCCTGTTTGACGCGCGCCTGCGTTGCGCCCCAATTCCAGATCGGAATATTCAGCGTCGCTACTGCCGCGTAGCCAAGAACAGGAATGCCGTCGACTCTTGTCGCGAAGCGAGTTGCGTCAATCCCGTAAAACGCATCGAAGGTCAGCGTTGGAAAGTACTCACCGCGTGCGACAGAGATCTCCTGTCGCGACGCTGCGAGCGTCGCCATCGCGGCGTGAAGGTCGGGATTCTTGCGATTTGCCATCGCGGAGATTTCCGACGGGGATGGGAGTGGCGGGGCTGCTTCGAGATCATCAACCACGGTGAAATCCTGAGTAAAATTCGGAAAAACAAGCACCGCGAGCGAGAGCCTTGCCTGCTCCAGTTGCCGCTGTGCCTCGCGCAATGCACGGTCCTGGTCGTTGAACTGAATCTGCGCTTTAATGACGTCGGAGTGCGCCACCTCTCCGCCTTGCTCAAGTTTCTTGCTCAGATCCAGAAAGCGCTGGGCTTCATTGGTCGCACGCTGCGTGTTAGCAAATTTGCGCATCGCGACCACCAGTCCGTAGTAGCTCTGGGTGACGGTAACGACCAATCCGCGGGCTGCGATTTCCGCCCTTGCCTGTGCCAACGCTTCCATTGCAGCGGTCCGCCGGTAATCGGCAAGCTGGCCGAACCCGAAATTCAGAACCTGGTGCGCATCACCCTGCGAGATGTATTCATGCACGCCATTGTTCGCAATGTAACGAGCCGTTGGGGTGCCATTTCCCTGGGTATAGAGGAACTGATTGTTGTACGCAATCGTAGGTAGCAGGGCAGAGCGTGCCTGGACACGGTCTTCATGCGCAATCCCCGCCTCAGTCAGCGCTGCCCGGAACTGGGGCTCATTCTGTTGCGCGCGATGGAGCGCATCCTGTAGCGTCAGCGTCATCGGCGCTTGCTGGCCCGCGGGCAGTCCGGTCACTTGAGTGGTTTGCGCTATCCCACCCAAAGAAATCACATTTACGAAGAGCGCCAAACAAGCTATCGATTTCATATCGGAAGTCACACCTTCAAACTTGTGCAGTCGTAGGTACCGCGCTCGGTATTTTCAGACGATATCGCGGCCACGGGTAAGCGAACCGTGAATGTCGATCCGTGACCGAGAACGCTGTTAACGCTAATAGTTCCGTTATGTTGCTTCACGATCCACTGAGCGATCGCGAGTCCCAGTCCGGCTCCGCCAGACTGGCGATTGCGGGCGGGGTCGGCTCGGTAGAAACGCTCAAAAATGCGCGGCAACTCGCTCTCGGAGATTCCAATTCCGCTGTCTTCAACACTCAGCAGAACTGAATCGCCTTCGATTCGATCGAATATCTTGATATAGCCGGGCGATGACGTATAACGCACCGCGTTGTCGAGCAGGATCGCGAGTACCCGCAGGAAAGCAGCGCGATCTGCCTGTACCGAGATCGGCTGGTGCAACAATTCTGTCGTGAACCGCAGTCCCTTTTCTTCGGCCACCTGCCGCCAATTCTCAGCCGATTCGCAGACAGCACTACCGACATCCATCAGCTGTAGCGTCAAGTTTTCCGCACCAGAATCAGTGCGCGCAAGCGAAAGCAATTCCTCAACCAGGTGGGTCGTACGCTCCGCCTCGGCAAGAATATGTTGCAGGGTTGCGCGGTATTCGCTTTCAGTCCGCGACTTTCGCATCGCAACCTCGGCTTCCGTCCGGATCAGCGAAATCGGTGTACGCAGCTCATGCGAAGCATCCGCCGTAAATTGCGCGATTCGGGCGAACGACTGCTCCAGACGGGCTAGCATTTCGTTCAGTGTCTCGGATAGGAGCTGCAACTCATCGCCGGTCTCGAGTCGGGTGAGCCTTTTGCTCAGGTTCTGCGCACCGATACTGCGGGCGGCTATCGTAATCTCGCGTACTGGCCGCAACGCCCGGCGGCTCATCCAGTAACCGAAAGCTGAAGCCACAATCAACACCAGCGGCACAAAAAGCAGCAGGTCTTCGCGAAACCTCGCCAGCGATCCGTACAAATCTCTCAACGGCATACCTGCCAACACGGAATACTTCTTTCCATGCGCGGTTATGGTTTTGCTCAGAAAGAGAAATTGGCCGTCTTGAATTTTTTCTCGCTTGTATCTGCCTGAAGGTAACAGGCGCAAGTCAGACAAGTCCGGCGAGTGCGCCGCCCGCAGCGCCTGCGCCTGGTAAAGCACGTTCCCCTGCTCGTCGACAATCTGCAGGTAATCCCCTTCGTTCTCCGCCGAGTATTCTTCAATAGTCTCGCGCTGTAGCCTGGAGAGTGAAGAGTCGGCCGGTTGATCCTCCAGGAATCTTTGGACGCCCTGCACGTTGTCATTGAGGTTCTGCTTGATAACGCGGAACATGCTGTGTCTTACCGAAAACCACATGCTTGTTCCGAACAGCACGAGTGCCAGCGAGAAAAATGCAAAGTACCACAGCGTAAGCCGAAGCCCGATGGACACGCGCTTCATTGTGCTTCCTGCCGGATGTAGTAGCCGACACCGCGCGATGTGTGTATCAGGCGGGCCATGCCTGGACGGTCAATTTTGTTTCGCAGCAATCTCATGAAGGCGTCGAGCGTGTTTTCTTCCACCTCGCGATCGAAACCCCACACTGACTCGATCAGCGCTTGCCGAGCTACCACGTGTCCGTGCTTGCGCATGAGCTTTTCGAGCAAGTTATATTCGGTGCGCGTGAGGTTAATCAGCATGCCGCTTCGTGAAACTTCGCGGCTCGCCGGGTCGAGCACGAGATCTCCTACTTGTAGCTTGGGGCTGGTTGAGAGTCCTCTCCTCGCCACGGCCCGCAGCCTGGCGAGCAGTTCGTCGAACGAGAACGGCTTGGTCAGGTAGTCGTCAGCGCCCAAGTCGAGTCCCTTTACGACGTCCTCTACCGTATCGCGAGCAGTTAGCATCAGAATGGGCGTCGGATTGTGCTCACCGCGCAACTGCCGCGCTACTTCGTATCCGCTCAGCTTTGGCAGCATGAGATCGAGAACAATGGCATCGAACTGGTAGTTCCTGGCGAGACTCAGTCCTTCCTCGCCGTCGTAGGCGCACGTCGTGGTGTGCCCCTCTTCTTTCAGTCCGGTGGACAGCAACTCCGCCATGCGTTTTTCGTCTTCGACGATCAGGACGTTCATCAGCCTGTGCCACCGTTAATTTACTCGTGCGCACCTGAATATTAGATGAAACCTGTATATGCCAGAGAGATATGCGAAATTCGTCAACGGCTAACTGTCAAGGCACAAGGAGTTACCTTCGTGCATTGATTGCCGAATCGGGCCGGGCTACCTTTCACTCATGAAGTCCGCATTATCGGAAAGCGAGCTGCTGCGAAAAATCGCACAACTCGATATCGAGCGCCGCCGCGAACCCCGATTCGTGGCTGACGGAGAGATCGTTCTATCCGTGATGCAGCCCAGCGGCTTTGTCGATCTTCGTGGCGAACTGGTAAACACCAGCCTTCACGGCCTGCGCGCGCGTCATCATCACCTTGCTCTTTCGCGGGGCCAGCAATTGCTGGTGACATATCCGTGGGGAACCGTAATTGCGGAAGTCCAGTGGAGCATTCCGCACGGGGAATTTACCGAAACCGGCTTCCGGCTTCTATAGCCGACTCAAGCTTGACTTCTTCTGCTCCCTGCGATGCTCGACAAACATAGATCTCTGGAACTACGCCCATCGCCTGCCGATAATTCTCCCGCACGTTGTCCTCGAATTCGTGGGCACATTCCGAGCCAACCAGGTTCACCGTACAGCCGCCGAAGCCACCGCCTGTCATACGGGCGCCCAGAACGCCTTTCTGGTCGCGCGCAATTTCGATCATCTTATCCAGTTCCGCGCAACTCACCTCGAAATCACGACGGAGGCTCTCGTGAGACTCGTCCATCAGCTTGCCGAACCCGGCAACATCGTTACGGTTCAGCATTTCAGCGCCTCTCTGCACTCGTTCATTCTCCGTCACCACGTGCAGACATCTCCGATAAACCTTTGGATCCAGCAGCTTCCGATTTTCGCGCAACTGAGCCGGACTCACGTCCCGCAAAGCTTTCAGTCCTGGTATGACTTCCGCCAAAACCCGGACACCGGTCTCGCACTGCTGGCGTCGCGTATTGTATTCGCCGCTGGCCAGCTTGTGTTTCACCATGGTATTGCAGATCACGATTTCCACATCTTGCGGTAGCAGAACGTACTCATAGGCAAGAGTCCGGCAATCCAATTTGAGACCTCGGCCGGCCTCCGCACGGCACGAGATGAATTGGTCCATGATGCCGCACATCATGCCGGGGAACTCGTGCTCTGCCTGCTGGCACCAGCGCGCCAGTTGCGTCCGATCCACCTCGTATCCTGATGTTGAGAGCATCGCCAGTGCCACGGAAACTTCAATGGCGGCGGAGGAACTGAGTCCGGCACCCATGGGAACTTCGCTGTGGATCAGCAGATTGGCGCCTTGGAGTCGGTAGCCGCTGCGGTCTGGAATGGCCGCAGCACCGGCCACGTAGTCGCTCCAGTTTCTCGAAGGCCTGGCATCGGCCAGGTTAACGGTGGCGGTTTCGTTCAGGTTCTCCGAATGAATGACCAATTTCCGGTCCGGTCTTGCGGAGGCTGCCACCCAGCAGGAAAACTGGATAGCGACCGGCATTACAAATCCGTCGTTGTAATCGGTGTGCTCCCCGATGAGGTTCACCCGGCCGGGAGCCCGGAAGATGCGCGGAGTCGCTCCAAAGCGCTCCTCGAAGCGCTCCTGTAACCCTGGAGTCAGCGCCATTGCTAAATTGTAAACGCTTACTGCTGCTTCTTTCGCGAGATACTTGCCGCCGTAGCAGAGACGGAACGGATGTAATCGCTGGGCGCGAGCAGGATTTGCAATCCACGCAGTCCGGCCGAAACAGAGATTAGGTTCCACTCGAGCGCCGAACTGTCGAGAATAACCGGGTAAGGCTTCTTGCAACCGAGTGCTGTAACCCCGCCGCGAATGTATCCCGTCAGCCGTTGCACATCTTTAAGTGGAGCGAGGTGGAGTTTGCGATTACCGGTAGCAGCGGCCAGTGCCTTTAAATCGAGCTGACTGTCGGCGGGAATGACTGCGAGACAGACGCCCTTGATGTCGCCTATGGCAACCAGCGTCTTAAAAACCTGCTCCGGAGGCAGGCCGATCTTCTCGGCAACCAGTTCCGCCTCGAGATGTTCGGGATCAGACTCGTACTGTCGCAACTCGTAAGGGGTCCCAAGTTGGTCTAACTCCCGCGCAGCGTTGGTTTTGGGTACCTTCTTCGACACGGGTGCTCTTGTCAAGAACGAACGTATGCTACCTGAACATCTCTTCTCTTGGGTGCTACCTATTTCAGGCCGTTCTGGGTCAACTTGATGGCGCAATAAGGCTTGGCAGCCCCTCCGCTTACGTTGCAGTTCGCCCCGTTGCTTCCACCTGGAGCCAGCGTGCTGAAATAAATGTTCGCTCCGCCGGTGGCAGAAAGAGTGTTATCAATGACGATCCCGCTGGTACCGCCTAGGTTTGCTGGTGTTGTGACGCAGCTGCTGCTGGGACTGCCCGCCGTACATGTGCTCGGTGTAGAAATTGACTTGTTGGTAAGTGTTGACGTTTTTACATATCCATCGCTATTGCCCACTCCGAAAAACAGTCGATCCGTAGTCCCGTCGTAGAACTCAGTCAGCGGCGAGCATTCATCTCCTATCGTGCTGTTGATCGTGTAAGTCTTCTGATTGGCGTTGGTCACAATATGATTCCGATTGAAGGGCAACCAGTACATCTTAGGATTCGAAGGAATCAGCGGAGCATTACCGGTGCCTGACACAAAGCCGCACGCGATCAGGTGTCCACCGTTGCTGCCACTGGTCCAGAATGTATTGTCGAAAGTACCGCCATGCACGTTCCCGGTTGTGCAATCGCCAACTCCAGACGCTGAGCCGAGATCGACCGAATTCGGTGTTGTGTTCGAAGTGAAGTTTGCTGGCACTTGCGAAACCGCCCCACCATCACCCAAGGTGATGCTGCATCCAGTGAAAGCAAATACCTGATCGATCGCAGGGTTTGCCGGGTCATTGATGACAATGGGAGGATCCAGGATTCCCGTGCCCGGACCGTGGCCAACCCAACCAATCGCGATCTGTGCGTTAGTGGTCTTGGCTGGATTCGTGAGGCTTACGGAATACAGGTATCCGTAACCGTCTCCCACGAAGATCAGCCCTGCATTATTGTCGACAACGGCGCCGGTCAAAACTGAGTTGCTCTGGGTCGATACAGTTACAGGCCAGTTCACCGTGTCCGTATCCACCACCGGATTGGTACCGCTGAACACCGGGTGAATCTGATGCAGCACACCGTCATCGGTTCCGACATAGGCTGTCTCGGCATCATAGTCAACCCACGGCGAAGAATTTGTGTTAGCGGCAGAGGATATCTGCACATCGGTCATGCAACCCGACGTAAAGGTGTTGTTACAAATCGTAGGAGTGATTGGGCTAAGAACATTTCCGGACTGCGCGGGCGGCGTAGGAATTGGATTCGGCAGGACCAGCACGTGAAAGTAGGAACCAGTCGGAGCGTTCTCCACGAATGCCACCTTCGTGCCATCGCTCGATAGTACCGGAGATGTGCTGATGTTTCCGCCATGTACTGCGGTGTTATAGGCAAAAGCTACGTAAGGATTTCCCCCATTGCATGGAGAACTTCCGCCGGTATACAGGTTATTGATTCCGACGAGATTCGCCTGTGTACCGGAGGTGACGGTAAGACCGAATACGATGAAATCGCTGTTGCAATTCTCTTTTGTTACATCAAATCTGAACTTGGCCGGAAATTGATTCGCGGGAACGTAGCCATTCTCGAGGGAAACCGCCCAGTCGACTTGGACGGCCGGTGGCGCTTTCCTCGGCCGTCGCGCTACGCGGTTTGAGTTCTGAACCGCGAGCATACGCTGAACCAGGTTGTAGACATGGCGTGGATCGTGCTGTCCTTTGGCCAAAGCCTTGTCAGCGTCATTGCCGCCCAGGATGAGGTGCCGAGCGCTCCAGTCTGATGGGTATCCGTAATGAACGGGTACTGTGCTCTTGACCTGCGTCGCATCCGAATCCGATGCCGCATACATCGGCGATACGACGGCAACGCTGATGCCACAACAAACCGCAAGGCACACTGAAGCGAACCACTCCACCTGCTTCCACGTCATACTCCCACCCTTCGCCACGCAGCACGCGCAAATGCACATGCGATCGAAAGACTTGATCCTGTAGGTTGAGTATCGCGTGGACGGTTACCAAAGGAGAAGGTAACGGAGGCGCTTCAGGAATAACTTCAGTAACTACCGGTCGTAAAGGGCATTGAGCTCCTGCAGTTTAGCGCTGAGTTTGAGGGTCAACACACCGGGCAACATCCGCCAGCGCCAGTTTCCGCTCGAAGTTCCAGGCAGGTTCATGCGTGCTTCATTGCCCAAGCCAAGCAGGTCCTGCATTGGAACGACAGCAGTGTTTGCTACCGAAGCCAGCACAGCGCGGCTCAACACCCAGTTCACCGGTTCATCCTGGAAATTGAGATAGGCGCGTGCAAAGGCGTGTTCCTTGGCAACATCGTCCAAGGTACGAATGCTGTCACTCGATCCGGTGCTGTTCCACCAGCCTAAAGTGGTGTCGTTATCGTGCGTGCCGGTATATGCGACGATTTCACGCGGATAGTTGTGCGGCCGAAAACTCGGCCCTTGCGGATCGTTGCCAAACGCAAACTGCAGGATCGCCATTCCTGGAAATCCGAACTCGTGCCGGATTGCTTCCACTTCCGGAGTAATGACGCCAAGGTTTTCTGCGATGATCGGCAGTTCTCCGATTTCCGACTGTAACACGCGAAATAGTTCCGCTCCCGGGCCTTTTACCCACCGTCCGTTGATAGCCGTCTTTTCCCCTCCCGGAACTTCCCAGTACGCCTCGAATCCGCGAAAGTGATCGATGCGCACGATGTCGTAGAGCGTCAACGCGGCGCGAAAACGGTCAACCCACCAGCGATACCCGGTTTCTTTCAGCAGTGGCCAGTTGTAGATCGGATTTCCCCATAGTTGGCCGGTTGCGCTGAAGTAGTCCGGAGGAACTCCCGAAACCTTCTGCGCATTCCCATCCGCATCCAGTAGAAAGAACTGCGGGTTCGCCCAGACATCCGCGCTATCGTGGGCGACATAAATAGGTATGTCGCCGATGATGTGCACGCCCCGCTCATGCGCATATGTTCGCAGCGCCTGCCACTCGCGGAAAAACTCGAATTGCCAGTACTTATTGGTCTCGATTTGCGGCGCCAGTCGCTCGCGCCACCGAGCCAGGGCTTCTGGACGGCGCTGTGCCACCTCGCCCGGCCAGCGCGTCCAGGCAATCTGCTGGTGTGCTTCCTTCAGTGCCATGAAGAGCGCGAAGTCGTCTAACCAATGTGCGTTGTTGTCGCAGAAGTCTGTGAATTCCTTCCGCTGTTCAGGTTTAGCAACGTCAAAAAAATTCCGCGCAGCTTTCCGCAGCACCGGAAACTTCCATGCGATCACCCTCCCGAAGTCGACACGGTCATCCGGAAAGGTCGGTACATTTCCAAGATCCTCGTAATGCAGCACTCCCCGCTTCATAAGCTCGTCGAGGCCGAGCAGAAGAGGATTTCCGGCTACCGCGGAGAAGCACTGAAAGGGCGAATCACCATAACCAGTGGGGTTCAGGGGGAGCACTTGCCAGAGTTTCTGGCGCGAGGCATGCAGGAAATCGACAAACCGGTATGCTTCGCGCCCCAGATCTCCGACACCATAAGGCCCAGGCAATGAAGTCGGATGCAATAGGGTTCCGCTCGAACGGCTGAATTGCATGGATAAGAAGTGCAGACGACGAAACGAACTATCAGAGAAAACGTCGCATTTCCCCCATCGGTATTAGATCAGATGTAGTGAGCTCAGTCCACCTACAGGGATGCTGATCTCCCTTCGCATTCACTTGTCGCTTTCCGCTCGCGCCTGCTGCACGATGTTCACAAACTGCCGCGCAGCTTCTGTGATTTCGTGCAGGTTGCCGGATTTCAACGCCGCTGCCGAAACGAGTTCCCCTCCGACTCCGAGTGCCGCCGCTCCCGCCTTGATAAGATCAGCCGCACTTTTAAGATTCACGCCGCCGGTTGGAATCAGGGGAACCTGGGGCAGTGGACCCTTAAGCGCCTTGAGATAACTCGCGCCGCCGACGGCACCGCATGGGAATATCTTGACGAAGTCGCTGCCAGCCTTCCATGCTGCGATCACCTCAGTCGGCGTTAACGCGCCAGCCATCATCAGTTTGCTCTTCGTAATCGCAAACTTCACCGTCTCCAGATCGAATCCCGGACTGACCAGGAATTCCGCCCCTGCGTCGACACATCGCTTGGCAGTCTCTGCATCGAGGACCGTTCCCGCACCCACCAGAACTTCCGACCCTGCGGTCTTCACCAGCTCGGCAATGACTTCCACCGCACCCGGGACCGTCATGGTGATCTCAACCACGGTGATACCGCCATCGCGCACCGCTTGAGTTGCGTGCATAGCCTGTTTCGCCGATGCTGCGCGCACCACGGGAACGATTCCTACCTCAACGATCTTCTTCGCCACTTCCTGCTTGGTCACTTGTCCGCCTCAGCTCTATCTTGCGATCCGTGCGCCTGCACCTTTCATGACGTGCAGTACTTCCTTGAGAGTAGCCATCGTCGTGTCGCCAGGTGTGGTCATCGCGAGCGCTCCGTGTGCCGCCCCGCACTCTACAGCCCACTGCGCCCCTTTCTGTTCCAGAAAGCCGTAAATCAGTCCCGATGCAAATGAATCTCCACCGCCGACACGATCGAATATGTCCAGATCTTCGCGCATCTTCGCCTCGTAAAACAATCGATCCTCCCAGCAGATGGCTCCCCAGTCGTTCCGCGTCGCTGTTTTCGCTTTTCTCAGCGTGGTCGCAACTACCTTGAATGGAAATTCCGCTGTCACCTTCCGAATCATCGCCCTAAACGCTTCGGTTTCGATGTTGGAGATGTGCTCATCGAGCCCGCTCACTTCAAATCCCAGAGCGGCCGAGAAGTCCTCTTCATTGCCGAGCATGACATCAACAAACGGAGCGAGTCTTCGATTCACTTCCTGGGCCCGCTTCGGTCCACCGACTCCCTTCCACAAGGACTCGCGGTAATTCAGGTCGTACGATACGACGGCGCCATGTTTCCGCGCGGTCTTCATCGCTTCCAGCGCGACATCGGGCGTTGTCTCCGATAGCGCGCAAAAGATGCCGCCGGTGTGAAACCATCGCGCTCCGTGTTTCCCGAACACTTCATCCCAATCGATCTCACCCGACTTCAGCTGCGAAACCGCCGTATGGCCGCGATCGGAGCACCCCAGGGCTGCACGCACACCGAAGCCGCGTTCCGTAAAATTCAGCCCATTGCGCACTGTCCGTCCCACGCCGTCATACGGCACCCAGCGCACAAGCGACTGATCGACGCCGCCCTGGTAAATCAGATCTTCGAGCAACCGCCCAACCGGATTGTCGGCAAAGGCGGTCACGATCGCGGTCCGCAATCCAAAGCAACGCTTCAACCCTCGGGCTACGTTATATTCTCCGCCGCCCTCCGAAACTTCAAAGAGCCGTGCAGTCGCAATGCGCCGGTCTCCGGGATCGAAGCGCAGCATCACTTCTCCCAGACTCACCAGATCCCAACGACACTGTTCACAAGGCTTGATCGAAAGGGGCATGAAGTCCTCTAAAGAAACGTTTCTCTAATCTAGGCCGTTCGCAATCTGTCATGATAAACGGCGACGCGCGATTCCGTAAGTTGCAAATCTCAGTTCCAAGTTCGGCGCGTTGTTTCTATCCGAAGTTGGCGGGCAAGCTGCAAGCAAGCTGGAATCAGGAACCGGCGGCGGCTTTGTCGGTGAGAACAATTGCCTGCTCCTGGTGAACTCTTCCGGCGGGAATGGAAAGATCGCGCGACAGGATTCGCTTCAACATCGGCTCTTTGTCGGCTCCGGTGATCAGCCACAGAATATGTCGAGACCGGTTGAGCATCGGGTAGGTCAGAGTAAGCCGCCTTCGACCCTGATAAACGCCCGTATCCGCCACATCGCGATCCGTCACATCAAGCACCGGGTCACCTGGGATCAGCGACGCTGTATGGCCGTCGGGACCCATGCCGAGGTGAGCGAGATCGAGCACTGGAGGTATTCCACCGATCTTCTGAAGAGTCAGCGCATACTGCGCCGCCGCGCCTTCTAGGTCGGCTTCTTCTACTGGCATAGGATGAACGTTTTGTGCCGGAATGGGTGCGTGGTTTAGAAGTGTCTCGCGAAGGTGCGTAAGGTTGCGTTCGGGATCGCCATCAGGCGCGACACGCTCGTCGATCTGGAAAATGTGGATTTGATCCCATGGGAGATGCTGCTTTGCCAGCTCTCGCAGCATTACCCAAGGTGCCCGGCCACCGCTGAATGCCGCTAGAAAGCGTCCGCGCGTGGCGATCGCCTCCCGCGCTGCAGCAGCAATCAGTCCCGCACCGCGTTTAGCTACTGCGTCGGCATCATTGAGTACTTCGAGGTCCACGCTGGTCAACTCACGCCGGCAACTGGGTTCTATTTGCCGGCTGCCTTCTCAAGATGGCCGCCAAAAGCATAACGCATTGCCGACAGAATCTTGTTCGCATAATCAGCTTCGCCGCGGGAACTGAAGCGCTCGTAAAGTGCAGCTGTGAGAACGTGCGCCGGAACGGCTTCGTCGATGGCTGCCTTGATTGTCCAGCGACCCTCTCCAGAATCTGAAACACGGCCGGCGAATCTAGCGAGTTCTGGATCTTGCGCCAATGCACTGGCAGTTAGATCGAGCAGCCACGATGCGATGACACTGCCACGGCGCCAGACTTCGGTTACATCAGCGAGATTGAAGTCGTATTGATAGTGTTCGGGATCGCGCAATGGAGTGGTCTCAGCATCCGCTTCGTGCTGATGCTTGCCAACGTTCGCTGACTTCAGCACTCCTAGTCCTTCGGCGTATGCAGCCATAATTCCATATTCGATGCCGTTATGGACCATCTTCACGAAGTGGCCAGCTCCGTTCGGCCCGCAGTGCAGATATCCCTGCTCAGCAGTGCCGCCCAATTTCTCGCGTCCCGGCGTGCGTGGAATGTCGCCACGTCCCGGTGCCAGAGCCGCAAATATCGGATCGAGATGTTTTATGACATCGTTCTCGCCGCCGATCATCATGCAGTAACCGCGCTCTAGGCCCCAGACACCACCGCTGGTGCCCACATCGACGTAGTGAATCTTCTTCGCCGCAAGCTCTTTTGCACGGCGAATGTCGTCGATGTAATAGGAATTTCCGCCATCAATCAGGATGTCGCCCGGCTGGAGACTCGGAACGATGCTGACGATCGTCTGATCGACTACCGCGGCTGGGACCATCAGCCAGATCGCTCGCGGCGCTTTCATCTTCTTCACCATGTCGGCAAGGGAAGAAGTCCCAATTGCCTTTTCTTTCACGAGATCGTTCACTGCCTCCGACGAGCGATCAAATACCACGCATTCCTGTCCTGCCCGCATCAGGCGGCGAACCATATTCGCGCCCATACGTCCCAGGCCTACCATTCCAAGCTGCATGTAGAAATCCTTTCAGAATATTTCTGCGTGCGGACCGCTAATTCGCCTTCAGCTTGCGGTATTCGCGGATCACATTGTTGGTCGAACTGTCGTGATGCAGCGCGGGTTCGTCCTTGCTCTCGAGTTCGGGAATGATTCGCTGCGCCAGTACTTTGCCGAGTTCCACTCCCCACTGGTCGAACGAGTTAATGTTCCAGATCGCGCCTTGCACGAACACGCTATGCTCGTAGAGCGCAACCAACTTGCCCAGCACCCTTGGCGTGAGCTTCTCTGCCATAATGGTGTTCGATGGCCGGTTGCCCTCAAAAATCCGATGCGGCACCAGCCAATCTGGCGTTCCCTCGCCTTTTACCTGTTCGGCAGTCTTGCCAAAGGCTAGTGCTTCCGTCTGGGCGCAAATATTCGCCATCAGCAAATCATGATGGCGCCCGAGAGGATTCAGCGATTTGCCGAACCCGATGAAGTCGCAAGGTATCAGGCGAGTGCCTTGATGGATAAGCTGATAAAAAGAATGCTGGCCGTTGGTGCCCGGTTCGCCCCAGTAGATTGGGCCCGTATCATGCTTCACCGGCTTACCATTAAGCGTAACGGATTTTCCATTGCTCTCCATCGTAAGTTGTTGCAGGTATGCGGGAAAACGCTTCAGATACTGTTCGTAGGGAAGCACTGCAACCGTCTGCGCTCCGAAAAAATCGTTGTACCAGATGGACAGCACCGCCATCAGGACCGGCAGGTTCTTTTCGAACGAGGCAGTCCGGAAATGCACGTCCATCTCGTGAAAACCATCCAGCATTTCGCGAAAATTATCTGGACCAATCGCTAGCATCGTCGAGAGGCCGATCGCCGAATCCATGGAATAGCGTCCACCGACCCAGTCCCAGAACTCGAACATGTTTGCCGTGTCGATGCCGAATTTCGATACCTCCGCCGAATTCGTCGACACCGCAACGAAGTGCTTCGCCACTGAGCTCTCATCACCACCTAACCCATGCAGCAGCCACTCACGCGCGGTGTGCGCATTGGTCATGGTTTCCAGCGTGGTAAAGGTCTTCGACGAGATGATGAACAGCGTTTCCGTCGGATCGAGGTCGTGCACCGCTTCGGCGAAATCGGTTCCATCCACGTTGGACACGAAGCGAAATTGCATTGATCGTTCGCTGTAAAACTTCAGCGCCTCATAGGCCATCACTGGACCGAGATCGGACCCGCCAATGCCGACGTTCACGACATTCTTAATGCGCTTGCCGGTGTGCCCCTTCCAGTCGCCGCTGCGAATGCGGTTGGCGAAAGCCGCCATCTTATCGAGCACCGCGTGCACTTCCGGAACCACGTCCGTTCCATCTACGAAAATCTGCTCACCGCGAGGCGCGCGCAGCGCAATGTGCAACACTGCTCGTTTTTCAGTGACATTGATCTTCTGGCCGGTAAACATGGCCTCGATGCGCTCGCGGACTCGCGACGCCTCAGCCAGTTTGAACAGCAGATTGAGAGTTTCATCTGTAATGCGGTTTTTTGAATAGTCCAGAAACAGGCCAACCGCTTGAAGCGAAAATCGCTCTCCCCGTTTCGGGTCTTCCGCAAATAACTCGCGCAAGTGGACGACTTCCATCTTCTTATAATGATCTTTCAACGCCCGCCATTCTGCCGAATTGGAAGGCGCCTTCGTTCTGAAGCGCTTCGCAGCCGTTACTGCCGACATTTCTGCTCCTCTATCTTGCCGCTTCCAGTACAGCGCTCTTCGACGAGATTACGCCCATCAATTCGTTCCACGATTTCGCAAACGACTTGGCGCCTTCATCCTGCAATTGCGCTGCGAGCGCATCAGTGTCGATGCCAGCCTGCGCATACTGCTTGAGCATGCTCTCGGCAGCACTGCCATCGACGGACATCGGCGTGCCGATCTTGTCTTTCTTAGCTAGCGCATTCAGGGTGTTTTCCGGCATGGTGTTGACAGAGAACGGAGAAGCCAGTGCGTCAACATAGAGTGTTTCCGAAGCCGAGGGATCCTTCGTTCCGGTGCTGGCCCATAAGAGTCTCTGCGGAATCGCACCGAAGTTCATGGCGCGCTGCCAACGTGCGGAGAGCAGCAGTTCTCGATATGCCTGGTAAATTCTCCCAGCCACGGCAATGCCTAACTTGTTCTTCAATTGCTCCGGAACCTTGTTCGTCACCGCAACATCCCAGCGGCTTATGAAGACCGACGCAACCGAAGCGACTTTCGGGTTGAGTCCCGCCTCGATGCGCCGCTCTACGCCGCGCATGAATGCATCCGCGGCCGCCACATACTGCTCGCGATCGAATAGCAGCGTAACGTTGATCGGCACTCCCGCAAAGATGCATTCCTCGATTGCTGGAAGGCCTTCTTTGGTGCCTGGAATTTTGATGAAAAGGTTCAGCCGTCCGGCACGGCGATGCAGCTCCTTCGCCGCTGCGAGTGTGCTCTTGGTGTCATAAGCCAGCAGCGGTGAGACTTCCAGCGAGACATAACCGTCGACTCCGTTGGTTTGCTCCCAGACGTGCCGGAATAAATCCGCCGCGCGCGTGATGTCCTCGAGCGCAACGTCAAAGAAGAGTTGCTCGCCCGCTTCACCCTTCGCCAGCTTTTCGCGGATGGAATCGTCATATGCGCTGCTCTTCTTGATTGCCTGGTCGAAAATTGTCGGATTCGAAGTCAGCCCGGTGACGCATAATTCATCGATATAGCGCTTAAGAGTACCGCTGTTCAGCAGGTCGCGCGTGATGTTGTCGAGCCAAATGCTTTGGCCAAGATCGTGTAACAGTGCAGTAGCCTTCATTCCCCACCTCCCGTGCAAAATCTGAGGCTAACAACCCTTACCCGGACTGGGCAACTGGAATCTCCGCAAACGCAAATGAACTCTCTTGGATGCGAAACTTTGAAATTTCTGTAACTAATTTTAAGGCTTATGCATTTACGTTACAGAGGTGCCGATGTTGCGCGTACTTCTTTTCGATGAGCCTTATTCCGTTAAGATTCGTCTGGAAGGCGAGTTTACCGGCCAGGAAGTACCGGAATTAATGCGGCAATGGAATCGCGTTTGCGGCTCTCTGAGAGGACGCAAAGCAATTTTCGATCTGGGCGATCTTTCGGTAATCGATTCTGTCGGCGCCAGCATATTGCGGAGCCTTACCCGATCGGGAGCCTTAATTTCTAATGCGCCGCCAAATCGGCGCGGTGATGCAGAGAATTTAAACTGTCGCGACTCTGTAGGAGCGGTGAGAGCCGTACAAATTCTGAGTTTCTTGCACCTCAAGAATCTTGTCTGCTCGTTGTTGCCTGCCTCGCTTCGACCGTGCGATTGCCGGGCAGACTAGTATGCTGAATTTGCGGCCGACCGGCCGATCGTTATCGCGCTCAAGTAAATCCGCGCGCCCCGGATCCCCCGCATCCACCGGATGAGAACGTCGAAAGCTTGCGCTGAACGCGGTCTGAATGGCATTTTGGGCATTCCAGGCGGTCATCTGCGTCTTTTATCGAACGCAGCATCTCAAAGCTCTCACCGCAGGCGCCACATTGGTATTCGTAAAGAGGCATCGTTTGGTCCTGTCCGGCGCAATCTCCAGAAACCCATCCCGTGCAGCCGGCTACTCACGTATGAAATGCAAGAACTGCTCCCAACATTACAACAACCCAGGAAGTCTCCCCAAAGGTATTTGGAGTGAGGGGTGAGACTAAAGTCATTGCAGCCGTTTCGGCCTCGGCGCACGCTTTAGTGGAACAAAAGCAATGGCCAAAATACCTCTACTTCCGAAAAATCCCGACCGCATTTGCTGGGGATGCGATAAGTTCTGCCCGGCGGAATCTCTGGCCTGCGGAAATGGAACGATCCGTACACTGCATCCCATTGAGCTATTTGGAGAAGACTGGCTCGATTGGGCCGAAAATCGCCCCGCGCCGGAGAATTCAGGCAAATAGAACGGCAGTGAAGTAACCGGCGATCACAAACCAATGTGCCGTTCCAGGCACTTGCAGGGGTTATCGTCCGAATCAAACAGGGCTATAATCGGCTTGGAGTTGAAGATGCGCCTCACCGTCATATTCCAGGCTGAGTTGAACGCGGCGCCTAAGTGTACCCTTCGTCTCCGCCTCAGCTATCCCCGCGTTGGTCTGAACCTGCTGCCCTGCAACGCGCGCCCATTCCTGTTCGGCTGCGACTAATTCCGGTCTACCCGCTGATTTTCCTGCTCAATCAAGCACTTTGACGTCCTTCACGCATACGCGTGCTCAGCGAAAGAACGGAGATCATAATGGCAACCAATACATTGACCCACGTGGGTCCCATCATCCGCACAGAACTGCCCGGACCAAATGCGCGCCGGGTGCTGGAAGGCGATAAGAAATACATTTCGCCCTCGTATACACGCTCCTATCCCATGGTGGCGAAAACCGGCCGCGGCATCATGGTCGAAGACGTCGATTGCAATCAGTTCATGGACTTTGCTGCCGGGATCGCGGTGTGCTCCACCGGACATTGTCATCCCGAAGTCGTGAAGGCTATCCAGGAACAAGCCGGCCGACTCATTCACATGTCGGGCACTGATTTCTACTATGAGAACATGGTGACCCTGGCAGAGCGGCTTTCGAAGATCGCTCCGATGAAAGGCCCGCACCGGGTTTACTACGGCAACTCCGGTACCGAAGCAATTGAAGCCGCGATGAAGCTGGCGCGTTATCACACACGGCGGCAGAACATTATTGCGTTTTATGGCGCCTTCCACGGCCGTACCATGGGATCGCTTTCTCTGACCGCATCCAAGCCGCAGCAGAAGCGCCGTTTCGCTCCGCTGGTTCCCGGCGTTACCCACGTGCGCTATCCCGACGTCTATCGCGCGGGAGTTGCACCGCGGAACGCCGAGGCATTTGCCTACGAATGCGCGCGCTTCATCGAAGACAAAGTGTTTAAGACCACACTTCCCCCGGAAGAAGTCGCTGCGATTTTTGTCGAACCAATTCAGGGCGAGGGCGGATACGTGGTCGCACCCACTGTATTCATGCAGGAGTTGCGCCGCATTTGTGATCGTCACGGCATTCTGCTGGTTGTCGACGAAGTCCAATCTGGGGTTGCGCGTACCGGCAAGTGGTGGGCGGTTCAGCACACCGGAGTAGAGCCAGACATTCTCTGCTGCGCAAAGGGTATCGGCTCGGGCATGCCGCTGGGCATCATGATGTCCCGCGCTGAGATCATGGACTGGATTCCCGGCTCGCATGCCTCCACATTTGGCGGCAATCCTGTCGCGATTGCAGCTTCACTGGCTACTTTGGACGTGCTGGAACGTGAAGGTCTCGAGAACGCACGTGAAGTCGGCGATCACATGATGAAGCGCCTGAACCAGTGGCCAAGCACCGTGCCGTTGGTTGGTGACGTGCGCGGGCGCGGTCTGATGATCGGCATCGAAATCGTGGCCGACAAGCAGCAGCGCACTCCGGGCGGCGAACTTCGCGACACCATCGTTGAGACGGCGTTCTATAAAGGACTGCTCGTGCTTGGCGCAGGACCTAACACCATTCGCCTCTGCCCTCCGCTGATTCTCACCAAAGAACAGGCCGACGTTGCTCTGGACATCCTCGAAGAGTGCATCCGCAATGCGGAGGGTGGTAAGTCTATAGCCGATCCGTATTCCATCGGTCAGCCACAAGGAAGCTAGATCGTTCGCATTTCGCTTTAGGCATTCCATTTCCACATCCCTGGTTCGCGACCAAAGAGAGGCCGCGAGCCAGGGCCCTACGCTGGCTTTACTCTGCCGCCAATCGCCATGACTAGTTGTTTTGCACTATTGATCCACACCGCCGCAGGGCTGACTCTGTTCAACATTCAATCCTGCAACTCTGCTCGCTTGGGGTAATCGACAATATGCATAAAGCAGTCGTGGTCGCGGTGCTCTTGCTATGCGTCATCGTTCCCGGTGCAGTATTCGCTCAAAGTAACTTCGGCCTGATTAGCGGGGTGGTGAGCGATCCTCAACATCTGCCGATCGCTGGTGCCACGGTGAGGCTCACTGCGAAATCGACTGGCACCGTGCGGCAGGTAGTCACGAACCAGGAGGGTATTTTCGAAGCTGCGGCGCTTTTGCCCGACGACTACGAGGTGCGAACAGAGGCGACTGGCTTCGCGAGCGGCACGCAACCGGTACGGCTGGAAGTCGGGCAGAAGATCGCGCTCGATATCACGATGAGTGTGGGCGCTGTGAAGGAAGGGGTCAGTGTCAACGCGTCCAGCGAGTTGCTTCGCACCACAGACGCCTCCGTAGGCGAGGTCGTCGAGTCTCGATCCATTCGCGAGTTACCGCTGAACGGGCGCATGTTGATCGACCTGGTCCTGACGGTTCCCGGTGCGCATGTCGGATTTGGAGCGCAGACAGGTGGCACGAATCCGCTGTACTGGCGCCCGGGACAGCGCTCCGCGGTGGTGATCGGTGGCGCAAGACCGAATGCGAACTTCTTCCTCCTCGACGGCGTCACCAATACCGATCCAACATTCAACACCCAGAATTTCAGCCCATCTCCTGATGCGGTGAAGGAATTCCAAGTCGAAACCAGCAGCTACACTGCGGAAATGGGAGGTGCAGGCGGCGGTCAGATCAACATCGTGACGCACTCGGGCTCGAACCAGTTCCACGGTACGGCCTATGAATTTCTGCGCAATGGGGCGATGGACGCCAGCACTTTCGCTTCGATGGGAAACAACCATCTCGTTCAGAATAACTTTGGTGCAGCTTTCGGCGGCCCGCTGGTGGGTAAGAAGACTTTTTTCTTTGTGAATTATGAAGGTCTGAGGCTCGCGCAATCCGACGCGCAAATTCTGACTGTGCCTACACCCGCCGAGATTCAAGGCAATTTCAGCAACAGCGGGGTGAAAATCTACGATCCGACATCTGCGGTGCCCAATCCTAACTACGATCCCAGCAAGCCGGTCGGGCCAAACAATTACCCGTATACACGCACGGAGTTTTCGAATAATCAGATTCCGCAGAATCGTATCAATCCGCAAATGGAAGCCTTCCTCATGCAGTACATTCCCATGCCAAACATGATGTCGATGAGCGGAGGGCCAGACTCTAATAACTACCTGGATATACGCAATGAAACGCATTACCAGGATCAAGGGACCGTCCGCATCGATCATGATTTTTCCAATGGCGACAGTATTTTCGGGCGTTACTCCATCAGCTCCGAACATGGATTTTCGCCAAGCGGAGGCATGACTTCGACCACCGAGAATCTCCCGGGATTCGGTGCGGACTTCGACAACCGTTCCCAGCAGGCGGTTATTTCCTGGAACCACTTGATGAACGCCAAGGTGAACAGTGCATCAATTGCAGTTTCCCGCCTATCGATGGATCACACATCGCAGAACAATGGGGTGAACGACATTGTTGGAGCACTAGGTATCACGGGAATCGGCTTTGGTGGTCCGAATGCCTGGGGTGCGCCATGGTTTGCAGTACAAGGGTACACCGGTATCGGTGATACCTTTGCCGCCACCCCAATGCATGCTTGGGACACGATGTATGAACTGCGCGACACTTTGTCGTGGCAGCACGGCCGCCACGGACTTAAGTTCGGCGGCGACTACCAATGGTATACGTGGCCCATGTGGGGGTTCTTCCAGAACCGCGGCTATTACCAGTTCACGAACGGCTACACGACACAATATGGATTCAACGACGGCAGCGGATCGGCGCTGGCGAGCCTGCTGCTAAGTTTGCCGACGGTAAAGCAGCGTCAGGCCGGAATACCCCAGATGAACCTGTTCAACTGGGGCACGGATTGGTTTGCCGAGGATAGCTGGCACGCCACGTCAACTCTGACCATCAATTTCGGACTGCGGTACGAATACTCGAATCCACTCTATGACAAGGACAACACGAACACCAATATTGCCTTCAACATCGGTGTACCTTCGGTTTTTGTTGGCGGACAAAACGGGTATCCACGCGGCTTGATGTACGCGAACACGCACAATTTTGCACCACGCCTCGGAATCGCCAAGAATCTGCCTGGGGCTGGCCTGGTGCTCCACGCCTCTTATGGCATTTTCTTTACGCCTGTCGATCTGAATACCTGGTGCAACCAGCGTCACAATGTGCCGTACGTCTTTCCTGAGACTCAGCAGGCTGACAACTTTACTCCTCCTGCAGCGTTGTACAACTCTGGGCTGAATTTCGGCACGCCGGTTTTAGGTACTGGACCACTTCCTGCGACTACGGTGAGCTTTACGGCTTTTGATCCGCACGCGCCTGCGCAGTACATCCAACAGTGGGACACTTCGGTGCAGAAGGCAGTCGGCAGCAGTACTTCGGTCGAGATTGGTTATCTTGGAGCACGCGGATATCATCTGCAGCGCGCGCACCTCATCAACAATGCTCTACCCGGCCCTGGACCGCTCGGACCGCGTCGTCCCTACAAAACTCTAACCTTCGTTCCGGACACGACGCTGCAACCGAGCAGTACGCAAGCAATTATCCAGAGCGACACGTTTCCGGTCAGTACGATCAATCTGCTGGAAAATACGGCGCGGAGTTGGTACGACGCGGGATACGTCAACGTGCGGCAGCGCTATTCCCGCGGCCTGAGCTTCCTCGCCAACTATACGTTTGCGAAAAATCTGACCGATGCGCCAGATTTCCGTTCTCCCATGGATGAGTCAGCGATTCCGCAGAACAACAACGATCTGAACGCAGAAAAAGGGCCTGGATGTGATGTGCGTCACCGGTTGGCACTCAGCCTCGTGTACGACATTCCTGGATTTGAGCGCTCGGCCCTCCTACGCGGCCTGACGAAGAATTGGAACTTGGCGAGTGTGTATCAGGTGCAGTCGGGTATGCCATTTACGATTTCGGTATTCGGTGACACCGCCAATTCCGGAACCGTCCTTGGCGAGAACCCGATTCGCGCCAACTACACCGGGCAGCCGACTTTTGGCCCGGGCACCCATACTGCACAGGAATGGTTCAATCCTGCAGCGTTTGTAACCCCGCCGGCCTACACATTTGGCGACGTCGGGCGTAACTCTGTGTACGGCCCCGGCCTCCAGACAATGGATCTTGCTCTCTCACGCATTTTTAGCCTGACGGAAAAGACACAATTTCAAATCCGCGCGGAAGCTTTTAACGCTCTGAACCATACCAATCTCGGAACACCAAACCGTTACGTCAACGAGCCTCAATTCGGGACCATCACTATGGCTATGACTCCGGGTCGTGAGCTGCAGATGAGCGCGCGACTGTCGTTCTAGGATGCTGGTATGGCGCGAACGCCATCCGCGCCGCTCGTGCTTTCGCCCGAGAAAAACAAATGGCGTCGCTATTTTTAATGACACACAATTCCGTGTGACGGGCATCAATGGCTGCACGCGGCGATCTGGTTATACTTTCGCCTATTCATGGCTGGCCGGTTCCTGCAGAACGCTCTTCGCATGCTCGATGCGGTTTTTCCTACCGCACAGAACAAGCCTGAGCACCAGCGCACCGGACAAGTGGGAGAAGAAATTGCCTACTTCCATCTTCGTAAGCTCGGGTACATCATCGTAGCGCGCAACTACCGTGCCCGGAACAAGAGTGGTGAGATCGATCTGATCGGCTGGGACTCCGGTACGCTGGTCTTCGTTGAGGTCAAGACTCGCACCACCCGTACCGTGAAGCCCGCCGAGGCGGCGGTGGATCGAGAGAAACGCAAAGCGATTGCGCGTGTCGCGCGCGAGTATCTGCGCCGCGTGGAAGGCGCTCCAGCCACCCGCTTCGACATAGTCAGCATCTACTGTGAGCGCAAACAACAGCCTGACATCACCCTGTTCAGGAATGCCTTCCCGTTGACGTAATATAGAAGGTTCTTAGGAGTACTCCCTTGCCTGAGCTTCGCAAAGACCCCATCGTCGGACGCTGGGTCATTATTTCCACCGACCGCGCCAAGCGCCCCACCGACTTCGCGCGCGAGAAGAACCAGATCAAAGGCGGCTTTTGTCCATTCTGCTACGGGAATGAAGCGAAGACGCCGCCGGAGATCATGGCGTATCGCCCGAGCAACAATGGTGGTCCGGTCGCACCGCGCGACACTCCCGGGTGGACTGTTCGCGTGGTTCCAAACAAGTTCCCGGCACTGGGAATTGAAGGCAGCCTGAACCGTCAGGCGGATGGCATGTTCGACAAGATGAACGGGATCGGCGCGCACGAAGTCATCATCGAGACGCCCGACCACACCGCGTCGTTGGAGCAACTTCCGGAAAAGCGCATCGAGGACGTGCTGTGGGCCTTTCGCGATCGCATCATCGATCTGCGGAAAGACCGCCGCTTCAAGTACATCCTGATTTTCAAGAATCACGGCGAAGCCGCAGGGGCTTCCCTGGAACACACCCATTCCCAGTTGATTGCTCTTCCTATCCTTCCAAAGTACGTCGTCGAAGAATTGGAAGGTGCCAAGCAGTACTTCATCTACAAAGAGCGGTGCGTTTTTTGCGACATCGTGCGGCAGGAATCCGAAGTCGGAACTCGCGTTGTCGCTGAAAATCCCGACTTCCTGACCATCGCCCCTTATGCGCCGCGTTTTCCATTTGAGACCTGGGTTCTCCCTAAGCGACACGAGTCGTCGTTTGAAAATTCGTCGTCTGCGATGTTTGAAAATCTGGCGAAGGCGGTAAAAACCCTGCTGACGAAGGCCGACCTGGTGCTCGACAACCCTGCGTACAACCTGGTGCTGCACACCTCGCCGCTTCAGGATCCGCAAAACGACCACTATCACTGGCACATTGAGTTCATGCCCAAGCTGACGAAGACGGCGGGCTTCGAGTGGGGAACCGGCTTTTATATCAATCCGACCCCGCCGGAAGAAGCAGCTCGTTTCTTACGTGAAGCAAATGTCAGCTTAACGCAGCCCATCGCTCTACGATAGGCCAAGGGGAGCCCAGGATATCAACGAGCGACCCGCGTTCCAGTTGCGAGTTGCACAACCAGGACGACGACAGCGGCCACGAGCAACAGCCACAGCCACGCGCCAATCGAATACGTCCCCGCCAGGCCAAGCATCCAGAGCACCAGCAGAACAAGAAACACAAACCACAACATCTGTCACCTCAGATGACTTGGGTGTCGCTTCTGGTGATTTGGGTGCAGCCCCTCCCAACCGGGTTGCCGAAAGCTGCGCCGAAGTGCAAATTTGGGCTGCGGTTTTTTGGGAGATCTTCAAAACAACACCTTCACCCTCGATTCGGGTTGTAAGCTGATGAAGTACAACTTAGCTGGTCAGGGGGGTTCATGTCCAAGATCAGCAGCTCCTGGCGGACTCCATCGAGCTGCTTCCTTCTCTTCGCGCTGCTCTTATCATTGACTCCTTGCTCGTTGTCACAGACGCTATCAACCGGAGCAGCTTCTTCGGGGTCGAGTGAAGGCGAAGCAGCAGAGACTACTCCAACTTTTCATGCGAGTACGCGACTGGTGCTGGTCGATGTGGTGGTGACCGATAAATCCGGCAAGCCTGTACGCGGGCTTACTGAGAAGGACTTCACGATCCTGCAGGATGGCAAGCCGCAACCAATAAGCGCCTTCGAAGCCCACGTTTGGCGGCCCCTTTCGGCAAAATTGGAAAAGATCAATCTACCGCCGGATCAGTACACCAACTTTACCGAGCAAGGCCCGAATAGCGCCGTGAATGTGGTGCTGCTCGACGTGCTGAACACGCCGCAGCAGGACCAGCAATATGCACGCAAGCAGATGATCCAGTTCCTCCGAGAACTGCCGCCGGGCCAGAAGGTCGCGCTGTTCGTATTGGGCACAAAGCTGAGAATGATGCAGGGTTTCAGCGGTAGCTCCGACCGCCTGACCCAGGCGGCAGAGTCGATTCTGTCCAACACATCGCCAGTATTGACCACCAATAGTCAATACCAGGATGCTGTCAGCGATATCGCGTTCTTGGTCGATGCAGCCGCGTCAGCACAAGGGGGCCCAGACTCTTCCCTCAAAGCACGCCTGATAAGCGCGTTGGACGCGCAGGTTACGTTTCAGAATGACGTGCGGTCGAGGAAGACCCTCGACGCGATTGCAGCCTTGGCGGGAGCGGTGTCGGGTTATTCAGGACGCAAGAATCTTTTTTGGCTTTCGGGTGGTTTCCCATTCCTCCTGGGACCTGACTTCAGTAACGATCCGCTGCTGGTTCCCGACAACTACGGAGGCGCCATTCGTGAAACGGCGGCGCTTCTGTTAGCGGCACAAATTGCCGTTTATCCGATCGATGTGCGTGGGGTGCAAACAACCAACGTAAGTGCCAGTGCGAGCACCCAGATGGAACTGAGCTCTGCCACCGATCAGGTCTCGCTTGCACAAAAGATGCGCTACAACGACTACACGGATACCAAGGGCACCATGGACGATATCGCTCGCGAAACTGGCGGCCAGGCATTCATCGGCAACGACATCAAGAACATGATGGAGCGTGCCATGGAGCAGGGCTCCACCTACTACACGATTGCTTTCAGTCCGATTGTGAAAAAGTGGGATGGCGAGTATCACAAAATTTAAGTCAGAGTGACTGACGCCGGAGCAAAGCTCGAGTACCGCCGCGGATTCTACGCAGTACCTGAAACGGAAGTTCCGGGCGACCGCGCAGGCATCGTGCTCTTTGCGGCGATGCAACCCTCCGTCCCCGAATCAACCATGCTGCTGATTCGTGCACAGGTCCTCATGCCCGACAAAGAGCATAATCAAATTCGCATTGATTACGCCGTCGCACCACAGGACATCAGCTTCACGCAAACCAAGGATGGCCGCCAGCACAGCACCATCGACTTCGTGGCTGCGCTCTACAACCGCGAGGGCAAAGATATCGGACACACCGTTGACACGATGAACGCCCACATCCGTCCTGAGGCATTTGAGCAGGCACTTAAAACCGGCATTCCAGAGCATCAGGAGTTGGAGCTAAAGCCTGGCGCTGTGCTACTGCGTCTCGGAGTAATGGACCGCAAAAGCCGCAAAATCGGAACAGTAGACGTGCCGCTGGTGACAGCAGGCGGGCAAAGAGCAGCAAAATAAGGTCGCGAACGGCTGCAGTTGTACCGAAGGAAGACATGCGAAAGATTCGATTCTTGATGCTGATGTGTGTTTTGCTGACAGGAACCGCACTGGCTGAGCGTATAGCACAACGCATCGACAATTCCAGCTAGGAAAGTCAGATGAGCCCGGAAGCGCAGAGAGTTCAAAAGCAAATTTATCGCAATGAATTAAAAAAAGCGCTTGAACAGCCTGCAGGCCGATGCCACCCGATTGGCGCAACTATTACAGGAACTCAAAAAATACGTGGACAACATAAATCCCGACGCAACCATGTCCGTCGATGTCATCCAAAACGCCGATGAGATGGCCAAACTCGCCAAACAGGTCAGCGAAAAGATGAAAGGTGAGTAACCGGACAGTAGAAAGTTAGTAGCCAGTCACCCGCCGTTGGTACCCACAACGGTGGAGACTTAGATTTCTAATCACCAGTGATTAGAACAAGGAGCTTCGCTGCTGCCGGAGGGTGACTAACTACTGGCGGCCGATAACAGGCTGCTGCCTTAATGACTGCTGCTTACCGCTTTCTGGGGTAAGGCGCGCAAGCGCTGGTTAACCAGAACGATGTAGTGCAGCGCCGACAGAATCGTGAATGTAAACGTCAACCAAAGTCCGAGTCGCCGGGCTCCGCTGACGAATTCAGAATGGACGACATGTCCCAGCAGCACAAAGAAAACCGTAGCGACTTGTGAGACTGTGTTCATCTTACCGAAAATGCTTGGCGAAAAATTCCGTAGTTCAGTAGTCGCGTATAGCACAGCTGAAATGGCCAGAATACTGATGTCGCGGCTGAAAACAATGACGGTATACTTCCACGGCACATCGTGCATGAACGACAGCACCAGGAACAGGCTGCTCAGCAATAGCTTGTCCGCAATCGGATCAAGATATTGACCGAGCAGCGTCTGCTGCTTCAGCCACCGGGCGAGAAAGCCGTCGAGGGCATCACTGAGACCCGCTCCAATGAATAAGGCCAGAGCCCATCCATAGTTCTGATCCAGAACATTGATAATCACGAATGGGATGAAGATGAGCCGAAGCAGCGTCAACTGGTTGGCTACTGTCCGGAGTTGAGAGATCACTCGCTCTCCCTCCAGCCAGAAGGTCCGGCGAATCCGAATATCTCTTCTGCTGGAATACCTGCCTTTTCTGAAAACTGCTCTGCTAACGAGGGAATCGACCCGTTCTCGGCATCCAGTTCGACTTTCTCCACCCTAAGGAGGGGAAAAAAGACTGTGGCAGTAGAAAGCGGCTCCCCAGCCTTCGCCAGGGCGGCAAAATCGTCGAACGAATTCAGGTCGATACCGCGAACGACGATCCCTGAGCCGCTCAATTCCAGCAGGGCTCCCCAGAATTTCTCGCGCGGGCTGTGCAAGGTGATCAGAACCGCGCACCCAGGCACAAAGGGCGAAAATTCGGACGAGTTCGGACTAGGAGGCATGACTTGTGATTGTCAGGTGCGCCGAAGAAGTTTGCAAGGAGAACTGAATCAGAATACGTTCGTCAGTTCCTGGAGCAACGTTTCCAATGAACTACGGAGCTTCTGCAAGCTCGCCGCATCGACATTAGAACCTTCGGCGTGTAGATCGGGAGCCAACTGCGTGTTCAGTTGCGTAGCCAGGCGCACTCGCTCCTGCAACAGCATCGCAGACATGGGCTCGCCATTCTGCGCCGATTGAAGCCAGCACTCCACATTCCAACTCGTCGAGCGAACGCGGTTTACGGCATCACGAAATTCGGTGAGAACACGGCGGTCGACGATCCCGGCTGAGAGTATCTGTTCCAGCTTCTTCAGTTCCGCGGTGGCGCGGCGCACCTGTGTCGAGACCTGCTCCTGGAATGCCTTGTTCGCGGAATCCAAGTCACTTCCTGCAGCGTATGAAAATTTATCCATCGGAGCCCTTCCGGCTCGCCGTACGCTTCTGGCGCTTGCCCGGTGCAAGATACTATGGCTTAAGATTGGGCGTCTGAATAGGCACGGGTAGTAACTCTGTGATTACCACGGTACCAGTGAGGGAAAAAGCGTCGCGGTCGTTTCAGTGGTCTTCGGTCTGCAGTTGGGAAATCTCACGTTCCACCATTGCAGCCTGGGGACTTTGTGGACTCTCTTTCAGAAACAACTGGTATTCGGCTATCGCCTGCTGCGGATCGTTCTTGATTTCGAAAATTTTACCTGCGAGTAGGTGTACCTGCGCGAACTGTTGGTGATTAGGAAGCGTGTGCACTCGCTGTGCGTCGGCAAGAGCCTTGTTGTACTCCTTATTCATGTACTCGGTGCTGGCCAGGAGTGCAACAGCATCCGTCATGGTTGGGTTCAACACCATGACCTTTCGCAACAGAGACTCAGCTTCTGTGTAATTGTTCTCCTGAAAATCGATGCGTGCCAAATCGACATAAGCCGGCAGGAAGTTTGAATCGACCTCAGTCGCCTTGGAGAACAAAGCTTTAGCCTTGCTCTTATTTCCCGACTTCACTGCAATGAGCCCCTGCGCGGTGTAAGCCCGTGCATATTGCGGGTAGATAGCAGTGGCCTTCTCGAATCTTTCCTCAGCTTTCACCATGTCTCCTTTAGCAAGCGCGTCCATACCCTTCTTCATTTGATCCCGAGCATTGGCGGGCGCGTTCATTTCCGTCACAGAAATGGTTGGACCGCTTCCAGGAGCAGTTTCCGACTGTGTGGTGGAAGTTTTTTTGAGAGTTACGCTGACATTTTCGGTATGAATGAGTGTGCCGCCCATAATGAAGAATTCCTCGGTGGATGTCTCAATGCCCTCGCCGGAAATCCGCACACGATAAGTAATTCCGCTAGGCACCTGAAACTCCGCAGTGCCATTAGACGTTCCGGTTGCTGCTATCGGACTTCCGCCTGTGGATAGCAATTCGAGGTGAACACTGCCATCGTACTCGCGATCGTCTGGCGTTCGAAGGTGGATTGCCAGATCGCAGAGACTGCCATTTGCAACTTGCGGCCACATTTGCGGAACAAACAAGAGAATACTAAGTGCGATTAGCGCGAGACGGACCATAGAACCCTCCGGCGGCTACCTGTCCCAGGGTGCGGTTAACCACGACGCAGATGATTGTAGCGCCCCGCAGGTTCGTTGACGCCGCAAACCTAAGGTTCTAGGATTCAATTGGTTGTAGTGTCCCTGCCACGGCTTACTTTTGTGCCGCCGCTGGAGCGGGAGTTCTTGCCGTGATCGGCCAGACCGTTTCGCACTATCGTATTCTCGAGCAATTGGGCCGCGGTGGGATGGGTGTCGTCTATAAGGCCGAGGACGTGCGCCTTGGCCGCTGCGTCGCCCTGAAGTTCCTTCCCGAAGACCTCGCAAAGGACCCGATTGCTCTGGAGCGCTTCACTGGTGAAGCACGTGCCACTTCCCTTTTGAATCATCCTTCCATTTGCACTGTCTATGACGTTGGCGACAATGAGGGGCGTCCCTTCCTCGCGATGGAGTTCCTGGACGGCAGCACTCTGATGGACCTGTTGGCTTCCGGATCGCTTCCGCAGGATCAAGTCGTGGAACTCGGATTTCAGTTGGCAGATGCCCTTGACGCGGCGCACACCCAGGGGGTCATCCATCGCGACTTGAAGCCCGGCAACATATTCGTCACCGAGCGTGGCCAAGCCAAGATCCTCGATTTTGGACTTGCAAAGGTGGAACATCAGCCCGAAATTGCACATCGACGCTCGCAAATGGATGGCGAATCAGCCCGCGCTGCAGTAAAAGCGGCCATAACTTCCGACGGTTTTATCCCCGGCACCGCGTTCTACATGTCTCCCGAGCAGGCAAGCGGCGGTGAAGTGGACGCGCGGTCCGACGTCTTTTCACTTGGCGTAGTCCTGTACGAAATGGCAACCGGGAAACGCCCTTTCGAGAGCAGAACCGGCGTGGCTACCCGTGCGGCGATTTTGCGCGAGCGACCGGTCTCTCCGCGCACTCTGAATCCGGAGATTGCTCCTGAGTTGGAGTCGGTAATTGCGCGAGCGATGGAAAAGGATGTGGAGCTGCGCTACGCGTCGGCAGCCGAACTCCGTGAAGATCTGCGCAAACTCAGGCGTGAACAGGGTGCGGAAGAAGGTTCTGTCGTATCTGAGAGCTCGCCCAAGAAAGTTTTCCGGACCCGGAGCCTGAAGCACACTTACATGATATTGGGTGCGGCCGCCTTCATTGTCATGTTGCTATTCCTGAGCGTTCTGTTGTGGGTTGTGCGGTCGCGAAGTACAGGCGCGGTTTCCAGTCGTGCCGTTGCTGTGTTGCCGTTTCAAAATGTCAGCGGCGATCCGAACAATGACTATTTGCGCTTTGCAATTGCCGACCAGGTTGCAAATGCGCTGACATACTCGCCTTCTCTTGAAGTGCGGCCCGCTACCTCAACAGCACAATTTGCCAACGCCAACGTTGATCCGCAAAAGGCCGGCAAATCACTCCACGCTGGAATGGTCGTAACCGGCCACTTCGTGCAGCAGGGCGAGAAGTTGATCGTTACGCTGCAGGCCATCGAAGTTCTATCCAATCGAGTGCTTTGGCAAGGTACAACCAGTGTGCCTGCGGGCGATCTGATCGATATGCAACGCCAGTTAGCCTTACGAATCCGGCAAGGACTGTTGCCGGCATTGACTTCCGGCCCGGCGGGATGGGAAACGGCGACGCAGCCACAAAATCTCCAGGCATACGATCTGTACCTGCGCAGCACCGCCGTTCCACATGATCCCGGCCCCAACCGCCGAGCGATTGAGCTCCTCGAGCGCTCGGTTGCTCTCGATCCAAATTACGCTCCTGCGTGGGATGCACTGGGAATGCGCTACTACTACGATTCGGCTTACAGTAACGGTGGCGAAGCCATGTTCCGCAAGGCCGGCGAGGCTTACGCAAAAGCGGTTGCGCTCGATCCTAACTTCATCGCAGCCGCAGCCAAACTTGTACGGAATCGTGTCGAGAGTGGAGATCTCGGCACCGCATACCGCGAGGCGACCGACCTGTTACGACGCCGTCCCGATAGCGCGCAGGCCCATTTCACGCTCTCGTACGTTCTTCGCTATGCAGGTCTGTTGGATCGCGCGCAGAAAGAATGTGAGATTGCGCTCGGATTAGACCCTGGAAACTACGCGTTCCGTTCCTGTGCATTTGCATTCTTCGAGGCAGGCAAATCACCGCGGGCGATGGATTATCTGCATCTGGATGCGTCGTCCGAATGGTCGCGCAACGTGTTACCCGCGGTCCTGCTGAGGGAGGACGACGTAGCAGAAGCGAGAAAAGCGGCTGGCGACGTTTCCACCAATCCGATGTGGCTGCGAAGCACACTGCAATCCTGCCTGGCGCCGGGCAGGACCGGCGACTTCGAGACAGTTGCCGCACCGCTCGTTGCAGGACTGCTGGCTCAACGCGATCCGGAGATGCGCTACTACGAAGGTTCCCTGCTGGCCTATTGCGGGGCAAAGAAGACCGCGGTTCAGCTGTTGAAGAGCGCTATTGACGGCAAATACTGCGCTTCACAAGCGTTGCAGGAAGATCCTTTATTGAAGTCGATTCGCGAAGAACCCGATTACCAGTTGCTGCGACTCGCCTCCGATACGTGCCAGCAGAACGTCGCTCCCGCAATGCGATAGAAAAGCCACGAACGATACGGCACACACCAATGTTGAGTTCAGCCCGTATCATCCGTGCAATCCGTGGCTAAGCTTTTTACATTTACTGAATCGTGAACGCCGCCTCCGACCCTTCGATTGAATTCGGGCCAACCCAGATCGTCACCTTCGCCGGCTCCACGACATCCTTCATGTCGATGTTCCAGAAGGCAAACTCGTCGCGCCCAAGTTTGAATTCGACGCGCTTCGACTCGCCTGGTGCCAGCACGACCTTCTGAAAACCTTTTAGTTCGCGGACCGGTCGCGTAACGCTGGTGCCCTGCTGCCGGATATAGAGCTGAACGACTTCCGCTCCGGCGCGAGTGCCGGTGTTCTTTACCTCGGCAGAAACGGTGAGCGCGGCAGATCCATTGTTCAACGCATCTGCCTTGAGCGATTGTGCACTGAGCGTCATGGAAGAGTATTGGAATGTGGTGTACGACAACCCGAAACCGAAGGGGAACAATGGAGAGTTCTGTTCATCGATGTAGCGCGAAAGGTACTTCTCCTTTGCATCAGTGGGCGGATGTGAGAGATCGACTCCGTCCGCGGGACGCCCGGTATTCATGTGGTTGTAGTAAAGCGGTTCTTGTCCGACTGCGCGGGGAAATGAAGTGGTAAGGCGTCCACTCGGATTGGCATCTCCAAACAACGTCCGCACCAGCGCGGGACCCGCTTGCACGCCCGGGAACCATGCTTCGAGAATCGCCGGAATGTGGGAAGCCTCCCAATCGAGAATAAGAGGACGTCCGCTGAACACCACCAATACAACTGGCTTCCCCGTACTCGCGACGGCTTCTAGTAATTTCTCCTGATTCCCGGGTAGATTCAGGTGGGCGCGCGACGCGGCTTCGCCAGTCATAAGGGCGGCGTCTTCACCAAGCGCTGCAACAACCACGTCCGCTTCCTGCGCCGCCGAAACAGCCTCAGCAAATCCGGCTTCGGAGTTGGTAAGGATATCTGTGCCCTTCGCGTAAATAAGTTTGCCCTGCGATTGCGCGAGGCGGTCGCTCAAAGCCTGACGCAGCGTGACCACATCCTTCGGATCGCCTTTTGTGGACCACGAACCCAGCATGTCGGTAGCGCTGTCTGCCAATGGGCCGATCAGCGCAATCGTCTTCGCGCTACTTGCCAACGGAAGAACCGGCGCTCCACTCACAGCGGCGTTTTTCAGCAAGACAAAGGATTCTTCGGCAACCGTTCGCGCAGTGGCCACGTGTTCCGGATCCAGACTCGTGATGTTGCCCTTGGACTCATCCGTGTATGGGTGGTCAAACAATCCCATTGCAAACTTCACGCGCAAAATACGACGTACCGCTTCATCGACAACGGACTCCGGAATCTGACCTGATTGCACCTGCTTCTGAAGTGTTGGCCCGTAACTGTTGCTCTCCATGTCCATGTCGACTCCGGCAGTCAATGCCTTGCGGGCCGCAGTCGCCTGGTCAAGTGCAACCCCCTGCGGGATCAACTCACCGACGGAGTTCCAGTCGCTCACGACGAAGCCGCGGAATCCCCATTCGCCGCGCAAGATCTGTGTCAATGTGTAGTGATTCGCGCTTGCAGGGACCCCCTGCAGATCGTCAAACGCACTCATCACCGTAGCTGCGCCTTGATCGATACCAGCCTTGAACGGCGGCAGATACACTTGCCGCAGACTACGATGCGAAATATCGACGGTGTTGTAATCTCGACCAGCCTCGGCCGCTCCGTATGCAACGTAGTGCTTCAAGCACGCGAGAATCGAATCGGGATTGGCAAGATTTGTACCCTGGTATCCGCGCACATATGCGCGCGCAATCGCCTGGCCCAGATACGTATCTTCGCCCGCACCTTCTACAATACGTCCCCAGCGGGCATCGCGGGCGATGTCGACCATCGGTGAAAATGTCCAGCGAACGCCTTCCTGGCTGGCCTCAATCGCAGAGATCCGCGCAGCTTTTTCAACCAAGTTGGGATTCCAGGTGGCCGACATTCCGAGCGGAACCGGGAAAGTAGTGCGGTAGCCGTGAATGACGTCGAGGCCGAAGATGAGGGGAATATGCAGCCGTGACTTCTCGACCGCAATCTTCTGCATGGCATTCACTTCGCGGGCGCCTGTCAGATTGAAGAGCGAGCCAATGCCACCTTGCGCGATCATGTCCGGATAATCGGTGCGGCCGGTTCCCGGCCCGGTGGGCGATCCAGCGGAATATTGCACCAACTGCCCGATCTTCTCCTGCAGGGTCATCCGGTTCAGCAGAACATTTACACGCGTGTCGATCCTGGGATCGTTCAACGCAGAGGAATTCGACTGGGCCGATGCGGAAATCATGAGTACGGTCAGACAGAGGAGCCCAACACAGGAATATCTAATACCCGAAAGATAGCGCCTTGGCATGAGCATAACCTCGACCAGATAAGATCATCGGTCAATATACAGGGGACAAAAACGATTTGTAACCGTGAAGCTCAGATGCGGGGCGCGCTTAAGAATAATTAAGACCGGCTTTGGAACATTGCGGGAATGGCAAGTCGCCCTTTAGAATGGTAATTCGCGGTGGTTCCCTGTGTAGGCCCGTAGCTCAGTCTGGTTAGAGCGCATCCTTGACACGGATGAGGTCGATGGTTCGAGTCCATTCGGGCCTACCATTTCAAGCAGCACGGCGCCGTCAGTTCCTTGCTGCGCTGGCTCGCTTCGTCGCGGGATAGCGCGCGTCCAACTCCAGGTTCAGCTCCAGCACGTTAACTCTGCGCTCGCCAAGGAATCCCCACTGGCGCTCCTGGGTGTGCTTTGCAACTAAACTCTGTAGTTGGTCGATGCTGATGCCGCGCTCCTTCGCCACGCGCGCCAACTGAAATTCGGCAGCAGCCGGCGTGATATCCGGATCGAACCCGGAAGCTGACGTCGTCACCATGTCAACTGGTATCGGCTGCCCGGGATTCTCAGCCTGAAGGGTCGTGACATCCTGATGGACGCGATCAATGAACTTCTGGTTTGTCGGACCATAATTTGATCCGCCTGAATTTGCTGCATCCCAGCCATTTCCGGCCGCGGAGGGTCGCGAGTGAAAGTATGCCGGACCAGAGAAGCCTTGCCCAATGAGCGCCGATCCCACAAGCACTCCATTCTTCTCAATGAGCTCGCCATTCGCTTTTTTCGGGAATAAAAGCTGTGCTAGTCCGGTTACGACCAGCGGATAGATGACCCCCAATAAGATCGTCGTGGCAATCGTCATCAGTACGGCGGTAACCAAGTTCTTCTTCATAGATCTCCTATGCAAGCCCAATGCCAGTGATCAGCATATCCAGCAGTTTGATCCCGATGAAGGGTGCGATAATGCCGCCAACCCCATACAGCAACAGATTCCTGCGAAGCAATGCCGCCGCAGCCAGCGGGCGATACTTCACCCCGCGCAGAGCGAGCGGAATCAGCGCGATGATGATCAGAGCATTGAAGATGACCGCTGAGAGAATCGCCGACTCCGGTGTCTTCAGATGCATGATGTTGAGCGCATTCAGCACAGGAAAAGTTCCCGCGAACATCGCCGGGATGATCGCAAAGTATTTCGCCACGTCATTCGCAATCGAGAATGTCGTCAGCGAGCCTCGCGTCATCAGAAGCTGTTTGCCGATCTCTACGATTTCGATGAGCTTGGTCGGATTCGAATCAAGATCCACCATGTTGCCGGCTTCTTTAGCCGCCTGCGTACCGGTGTTCATGGCCACGCCCACGTCGGCCTGCGCCAATGCTGGAGCATCATTCGTACCATCGCCGGTCATGGCTACCAGTTTGCCATCGGCTTGCTCTTTCTTGATCAGCTCCATCTTGTCTTTAGGTGTTGCCTGGGCAAGAAAGTCATCCACGCCGGCTTCGTTCGCAATCGCCGCAGCCGTGAGTGGGTTATCACCCGTGATCATCACCGTGCGAATGCCAATCGCACGGAGTTGATTGAATCGCTCCCTCATACCGCCTTTTACGATGTCTTTCAGTTCGATTACGCCCAGCGCGCCGCGTCTTTTTTCCGCCACAACCAGGGGCGTACCCCCTGCACGCGAAATCTGCTCGACGGTGAGCCTGACTTCAGGGGCAACTGTTCCACCATTTTGCGCGACGTATGTGGCGATTGCGTCCGTCGCGCCTTTTCTGATTTCAAATCCGTTGAAATTAACCCCAGACATGCGTGTTTGTGCGCTGAACGGAACAAAGTCTGCCTCGTGGGAAGCCAGTTCCCGGCCTCGCAAGCCGTACTTTTCTTTCGCCAGCACGACGATGGACCGTCCTTCAGGAGTCTCATCGGCGAGTGACGAGAGCTGGGCTGCATCCGCTAGTTCCTCCTCGGAAACACCCGGCGCGGCGATGAAACGCGCCGCTTGCCGATTGCCGAGAGTAATTGTCCCCGTCTTATCCAGCAGCAGCGTGTTTACGTCGCCCGCGGCTTCCACGGCGCGACCCGACATTGCCAGGACATTGTGCTGAACCAGACGATCCATTCCGGCGATGCCGATGGCCGAGAGAAGAGCGCCAATGGTCGTCGGTATCAGGCAGACAAGCAGCGAAACCAAGACAAATACGGTTTGGGGTGATCCCGAGTAAATCGCAAAGGGCTGAAGGGTTACCACCGCGAGCAGGAAGACAATCGTTAGTCCTGCGAGCAGAATATTCAGCGCGATCTCGTTCGGCGTCTTCTGGCGCTCTGCGCCTTCCACCAGCGCGATCATGCGATCGAGGAATGTCTCGCCCGGATTCGAGGTAATCCTTACTTTGATCTGATCAGACAGAACGCGCGTGCCGCCAGTTACCGCGGACCGGTCGCCACCGGCTTCTCGGATCACGGGGGCGGATTCGCCCGTAATTGCCGACTCGTCGACGGACGCCACTCCCTCGATGATCTCGCCATCCGAAGGAATGAACTCTCCGGCCGAGACTTGGACGAGATCGCCAGTCCGCAACTTCGAGCTGGGAACTTGTTCGATCTTGCCGCTTACGAATCGGTTTGCAACAGTCTCAGACCTTGCCTTCCTCAGCGTGTCCGCTTGCGCCTTGCCGCGTCCTTCTGCCATTGCCTCCGCGAAATTCGCAAACAGAACCGTGAACCAAAGCCATAGCGTGATCTGTAGGTTGAATTTGGATGCACCGCCGCGCTGGAACAGCAAAATTGTGGTGATAACGCTGCCGATCTCCACCACGAACATCACCGGATTTCCCATCATCTTTCGTGGATCGAGCTTGACCAAGGCATCCAGGATCGCCCGCCGGACAATCTTCCACTCCCAGATCGCTTTCTTTCTGGGCTTCATTGGCGAATGTCCCACGCGCAGTGTTACTACTTCTGGAAGAACCGGCTTTTCCGTCGCTACTGTCATGTCTACGTCCTCTAGAAAGTCTTACCTGCTGCCATGAGTAAATGCTCGAGAATGGGACCCAGGCTCAACGCCGGGAAAAATGTCAACGCACCGACAATCAAGATCACGCCAATCAGCAACACCGTGAACAGCGGCGTAGTTACTGGGAACGTGCCTAACGACGGCGGAACATACTTTTTGCCGGCCAGGTTTCCAGCAATCGCCAGCATCGGGATGATCATCAGAAAGCGCCCGACGAGCATTGTGATTCCGCCGGCGCTGTTGTACCAAAGTGTGTTGGTCGTTAAACTGGCGAACGCGGATCCATTGTTCCCGGCTTGCGAGGTAAACGCGTAGAGAATTTCGCTCAGTCCGTGCGGCCCCGGATTCAAAATGCTGGATGTGCCGAAACCGTACACGACGGAGACTGCAGCAAAGCCGAGAATCACCAGCGGGAAGATGAGAATGACAAGCATGGCCATCTTCACGTCGTAGGCCTCGATCTTCTTGCCTAGATATTCGGGTGTTCGACCGACCATCAGACCCGCGATGAACACGGCAAGAATGATGTCAATCAGCATGCCGTACATGCCGGAACCAACTCCGCCGAACACTACTTCACTCAGCATGATGTTGGTCAGGGGAACCATGCCCCCAAGAGGCGTAAAGGAATCGTGCCAGCTATTGATGGCTCCGCAACTTGTATCCGTCGTCACCGTCGCCCAAAGAGCCGAGTCAGTGACTCCAAAGCGAACTTCCTTGCCTTCCATGTTTCCGCCGGCTTGGGCAGCGGTTGGTCTCTGGTTAGTTCCTGCCAGCAAAGGATTTCCGCGTGCCTCCGCCCAGTACGCCACCGTAACCCCCGCAAGAAACAGAATCGCCATCGCCGACCAAACCGCCCACCCGTGGCGGTGCGAACCTGTCATCTGTCCCAGTGTGTAAGTAAGAGCGCTACCAAGACTGAAGATCGCGATCAGTTCTATGTAGTCGGACAGTGGAGTTGGATTTTCAAACGGATGAGAACTGTTTGCGTTAAAGAAACCACCGCCATTGGTTCCAAGTTCCTTAATGATCTCCTGCGAAGCGACCGGGCCCTGCGCGATTGTTTGCTCTGTTACCGTGTCTGACAGTTGTTTTCCGTCTGGCCCGAGCACTGGCTTGCCGTTCGAATCCACTTTCGGAACCTGCATCGGCTCGACCAGCTTGATTTTGTCATAAGGCCGGAAATTCTGGACCACGCCTTGTGACACAAGGACCAGCGATCCCAGAATGCACAGCGGCAACAATACCCAAAGGCTGCATCGGACAAGATCGACCCAGAAATTGCCGATGGTCTTCATTTCGCGACGAGCAATCCCGCGTATAAAGGCAATCGCCAGCACGATTCCAACAGCTGCAGACGTGAAGTTGTGATACGCGAGTCCCGCCATTTGCGTGAAATAGCTCATCGTGGTCTCGCCAGAGTAGTTCTGCCAGTTCGTGTTCGTCGTGAACGACGCGGCGGTGTTGAATGCCAGTACGGGAGGGTTCACTGCTCCTAGGTGCTGGGGATTTAGTGGCAGGTACCCTTGCAAGCGCTGCAACAAATAGAGCACGATCATCGAGACAACGCTGAACAGCAGCATCGCCACTGCATATTCGGTCCAGCGCATTTCGTGCTTTTCATCGACCCCGGTGATCCGATAAAGAAGCCTCTCGATAGGCCGCAGGATTGCATCAAGGATCGTCCGCTCCCCGCTGAAGACACGCGCCATGAAAATTCCCAGGGGTTTTGTCAACGCAAGCACGATTGCCAGGAAAAGCAGAATCTGGAACCAGCCATTTACTGTCATGAACTCTCCTCGCCGCTGTCTCGATGGCGGCTCGCCTTCGATTTACGCATCCTGCGCTCCTTCAGGTGAACGACAACGACCCAGATCTCCGCCAGCGTCTGTAACAGGCAAACCTCTGGCTGCAACGCAGGACATCAAAACTTCTCAGGACGCAGCAACGCATACACCAGGTACACCGTTGTCAGAGTGCTTATTGCCAACATGATTGCGGCTTGCACGCTCATCTCCCTCTCCTCACTTCATGCGCTCGCAAAAGTGCACGTAGCCGATCGACAAAGCGAAAAATGCAATCGTCACTGCTATCCACAGAATGTCTTGCATAACTTATCTCCCATGATGATGATCAGCATTCGAGATCACCGTCAGAAAAGAAATCCAGCCTCCACCACGGCGCGTGGCTGATTTTGATTCGTGCCGTTCGAACCAAACGCATCTCCGGCAGTAAAGCTCTCTGCACGGACCCACGAAAGATCTCCGCGTGTAAAGAAGCGTTTGAACTGATAAGTCGGGGTCAGGGTTAACGACCATGCGTCGCTTCCAGGGCCATAAAGAAGATTGACGGCCCGCGTGGCGGCAGTGCCCGTACTCGACACATACTCACCGCGTCCAGAAAGCGAAAGCCCATGCTTAAGAGTGCGATTTACCAGGACGGCGCCACCCGACGTCGAGGCGCCGCGAACGATTCCAATTGCCGGGTGTGTTGGCACGTCGCTGTATTGAAAGTAGGGCTGCACGATCCAGTTCCCTTTCGTGTACGTGTAAATGACGGCGTACATCGTGCCGTTGTTCTGAACTGGCGTCGCCAAAGTCTGGAATGCAGTCTTCCCAAGATTTCCCATGCCGGAGAACACCACGCTGTGCGGACCATTTGTGTAGGTAAGAGATCCGCTCAGCCATGAGTAGCGATTCGAGTAAAAACCGTCATTCCAGCTTAGAGAGGCAGCGAACTTGCCGATTGTCTGGTTCAGTTGGATACCACGATTGATCGCGTTCTCCTGGTTCCACAACAAGCCGCGCTCGATGTTCATGTTCTCGAAGTCGAAGGTGTATTCGGCACCCATCAACGTAGGCAATGAGCCGATCTGGAGGGTTGTGTTCTTTCCGGGCACCAACTTTGCGTAGGCGACCGGCACCGGCCCATACAGATCGGTGATTGCTTTTTCAGTGGAGAGGAACGGAGTGCCCAGCGACGGAATGTTGTAAGCACCTGCCTGGATGTAAAACTGCCACCAACCGGTCGTCTTCTGCAGGAATATTTGACCGTTGCTCAGCGCTGCTTGCGCCACGTTGTCACCAGCAACGTGATTACCCTGCCAAAGCCCGATTCCACTGATAATGCCGTTGACACTGAGTTGGCCAAGCGGACCAGCGTCGAAATTAATCGGCGGCACCGCTTGTAATGGTCCCGTAATCGCCGGTGTGGATAATGGACTTGCTGCTTGGGGGGGCGCTTGAGATGCCGGTGCAGGTTGATTCGGTGTGCCCGTGTTCTGAGCGTTGCTGATACACGCCATTCCGCAGCACAGAACCACGGCAGTGAAGCTCTCTCGATTGAAAATCATGGATGCGCTGGTCACCGTATTGCGATTGCCCGCCGGAATCAGTGGCGAAGCACCTCTCCCACTTACCCATTAAGCTCTTCCCGGTACCAACGTATTTGAGTTCACCGCCCATAAAACTAGGCTAAAAAGTTCATAAAAAACTCCTAAGTAGCTGCTAGAGAGCGCAAGCCAGAAATCGAACTGACCATCGCGATAAGTCTCTACATTCCAGAGAGAATCCGCGTCTGCTGGTGACATCCCGACCGGACGTAGTTCTTGGGAAATGGCATAAAAAGCCCGGCTCGTCGCCGGGCTTCTCTGACAAGATGGTAACAGCAACTGACAACTTCCTTATTTCGCCTGTTCTAATCGCCTATTGATCTCGTCCCAGTTGACGACGTTCCACCACGCCTTCAGATATTCGCCGCGTCGATTCTGGTACTTGAGATAATAAGCGTGTTCCCACACGTCATTGCCCATGATCGGGAAATGGCCGTCCATGATCGGGCTGTCCTGGTTTGGCGTGCTCAAGATTTCAAATTGGCCGGACTTGCTACGCACCAGCCACGCCCATCCACTGCCGAAGCGTTTGAGACCCGCATCGTTAAACTTTTCTTTGAACGCATCGAAGCCACCGAAATTCTTGATGACTTCGGCAATGCGGCCCGTTGGATTGCCTCCTCCATTCGGCTTCATGATCGCCCAGAACATGCTGTGATTCACGTGTCCGCCGACATTGTTGCGCACGGCGGTGCGGATATCTTCCGGCACGCTGTTGATGCTCTTCAAAATCTCTTCGGGCGATTTGTTCTGCCAATCCGGATGTTTTCCAAGTGCGGCGTTCGCGTTGTCCACATACGCCTGGTGGTGCTTGTCGTGATGTAGATGCATCGTCTGGTCGTCAATGTAAGGTTCCAGCGCATTGTACGCATACGGCAAGGCTGGGAGTTCAAGAGCGACTGCAATTGCCATGGATCTTCCTCCAGTAATTTGTTCACTTAGGATTCCGGAACTGCATGGAGATAACATCAGTGAGATGCAATCCGCCGTGCGCCGATTCAGAAAGCCGAGCTGATTGAACTGCGCTTTCCAGGAACGGGAACACTCAGGATGAGCAACCCCACTTGCCCATCGTCAATATTTTCTCACTTTGTAACGCCGGCGTCTCGCCGGCTGGCGAGGCGGGCTTCTCGCACTCCGTCTTCACTCTCGGCTCACTAAGTTAATCATCGTCTTCTTTCGCGGATTCCGGAATGACATTGTGCTGCGGTTTTGGCATCGGACGTTTTCCCATGCGATCGCGCCACAAGATCTTATTCAGCTTTGCGGTGTCCACCGCATCGGCGTGCGAGAAATCCATCTTCAGTGAGTCCTTCGCGCCCTGCCCTTTTGGCGGATTCATCTGGTAGATGAGGTCGTTCTCCTGATTGCCATAGTCGGCCTCAAACGCTGGTTGATTCCCTGCACCTGTGAACAGGGGCGCCATGATTGCCGCCCGTGCATCGTTGTTGTTCATCGGCGGAACTCCCAGCAGCACCTCCATCGTGTGGATGGTGTTTACCGTGGTGTAGAAATTGTGATCGATAAACGGCTTTTGCACCGTACCCGGTGAGTACTTGCTGATCACCAGCACGACGCTGCGATGCGCGTCTACGTGATCGGCGCCATTCTGCGCATCGTCTTCAAGAATGAAGATAGCCGTGTCATTCCAGTACTCGCTGTGCGAAATGGCCTCGACCACGCGCCCGACTGCCAGATCGTTGTCGGCAACCGAACCGCTCGGCGTGGGCATTCCGGGACGGGTTCCCGCCGTATGGTCGTTCGGCAGGCGCAGGATGATAAATTGCGGCATCGGATCCGGCTTGCCGGTTCTGCGCTGATCAAGCCAACCATTGAATTCCCGCAGGAACTCGTCTGCTCGCAGTTGATCGGGAAAGTCGAGGCGAAAGTCCGGATAATTCGGATCGAAGTGATCGCGCAGCTCCGGCTTTGTTGCGACGTTCTCCGCCAGCAGCGGCACATCCCACTGGTACGGATTTGGAGGGCCCTTTGCCATCCCCGCACCCGATGGCAACGGCTGCCCCGGCTTCGACACACGCTGCGGGCAATGCTCAGGCGGTGCGAGCGGCGTGCCCTCCTCCGGCAGGTCGGCCTCGCCACCACGATCGCAAAAGTGGCTCGATACATACTCGCCATAATGCCGGTATGTGATCCCGTGCTTGGCCATGTTGGTCCACAGGTATCCGGTACCGGGCTCATTCACATCGGCAATTCCCTGCTTGATCGGATATTCATTCGCGACTGTCCCTTCGAAGTCGTAGGTGCGCTCATATCCACGATACGCGATTTGCCACGTGCGCTCGGTGTAGTCGCTGGTGATCGCCGCTGTAGACCACACATGACCGTCGCCCGAAACTTCACCGCTGTCGTAAAAATCGTCGAGAACGCCGAACTGTCGAGCTAGCTTGTGCTGGTTGGGCGTGATGTCTTCGCCGTACATGGTGAGGGAAGGATCGCCATCGCCTACGCCAAGATCGCCCAGAATCTGGTCGTAGGTACGGTTTTCTTTAATGATGTAGATCACGTGGCGAATAGGATTCTTACCGCTCCTGAAGGGAATTGCTTCCGTGCGGCCATTCATCAGATTGCTGTCGAGCACTTCCTGTGTCAGCGCCGAAAGATTCTTTTCGGCCTCGGGCACTTTTATCCTGGCAATCGATCCATGCAGCAGGGTCGCGATATACGGATGCCGCGCGTGCGCGGGATCGGTAGCATGTCCCCCCGGCGGATTGGGCCCTGTCCCTTGCGCCTTTCCGCTAACCACAAGTAATTCGTCTCCGTGGATGGCGAGTGCAGTCGGATACCATTCGGTTGGGATAAAGCCGAGAGGCTTTGTGTTAGGCTGCACAGCACCAGCGCCGCCAGGTTGCCCACTACCGGACGTTCTAGCCACGCTGCGCACCGGGAACATTGCTACGGCATCGCTGCTCGCATTTGCCACGAATAGTCTGGAACCGTCACTGCTCAGCATTACCGCATTCGGATATGCACCTGCAGCATTCTGGCCTGGCAATCTGGTGGAGACCAAAGAGATGCTCCCGTCCTTCGTCTGCACAGCCGCGACCTCATCAGTATTGGCCAGCGCCACGAATAGAGTCGACTCGTCCTTGCTCAGCGCCATCGCCGTGGGATGGCTCCCCGGGTCCGTAGCCACCTTCGGCGGATGCAGCTTAATCCACCGTGTCACGGTCCCCTTCTCCAGATCCAGCTCCGCCACTTGCGACGCATTCCACAGGCTCACCCAAGCCCGCTTGCCGTCTTTTGTTGCTACCACCGCATAGGGAAATGATGCCGGCACCCACTCACTCGTGCTCACATCGAATCGCTTCTCGATATTTCCCGACGCGGCATCGATCAGCAGCACGTCGTCCGACAAATTGTCCGCAACCAGCAATTTCTCGGCGCTATCGATAGCGAGCACGGCCAATCCTGCCGGATACGGTACCGCTGTCCCCTTCGGCGCATGACTCGATATTCTCGCCGCATGCTTCCCGGCTGCCAGCTTTTGCGGAGAAATCGCGATGAACCGCTCCGGCGCGACCTTCCCTTCCGTGAACGAATACACCGCTATGCCGTTCCCTGTATCGCCAGACGACTTACCTTCCGGATCGGTGATCGAACCCATCGCCGCATACAAATACCTGCCATCCGAGCTGAAGGCTAATCCGAGAAAGTAACTTTGTTTCGCATTTCGACTGAGACGTGAATCCGGAAACCCCTGAATGACATTCGTCTCCAGATTCAGAACCGCAATCCCCTGTTGAAATTTGGTATCGCGTGTGCCATATCCGTTCTCAAGGATGGCGGCATACCTTCCATCTGGGCTCACGACGATGTTTGTTGGCAAACTTCCGAGCTGTCGCGGATCACCGGGAGCGGGGGTGATCAGTTTCTTGCTGGTAGGAAGGTTAAGGCTTTCCTTCTGCTGGGCTGAAAGGCTGATAGTGACAATTGCAAACAAGAGCGAAACACGTCGGGGTCTCATCGCCGTCTGAGTCTAGCGGTTAATTATTAATAACGGAAAACATCTTTACTTCAAACCGACAAGGTCTTCTTGAATTTTTGGAATGACGGCTCTGAGCAGGGTATTTACACTGCCCTGTGCCCGCTTCATGGCTACCAGAACCTCTGCGTGACTTAGTTCTTCATTCGAAATATCCGCTGCCCGGTTCGCCACGCAGGAAATCGCCAGGATCTTCATGCCCATGTGTCGTGCGACGATCGCCTCCGCCACAGTAGACATGCCGACAACATCAGCCCCTATGGCTCGGAATGCGCGAATCTCCGCAGGTGTCTCATAGCTTGGCCCGGTTAAGCCCACGTACACGCCCTCGTGCACATCGACGCCGAGTCTGGTGCCTTCTGCCAACGCCATCCGACGATAACCTATGGTGTATGCGTGCGTCATGTCCGGAAAGCGCGGGCCAAAGCGTTCGTCGTTCGGACCAAAGAGGGGATTGGCTCCCTGGAAATTGATGTGATCCTGCAGCACCACCAGCGATCCGGCTTGATATGTGGCATTAATGCCTCCCGACGCATTGGTCAGGATCACAGCACGAACTCCAAGCCGTCCCAACACTCGAATCGGAAAAGCTATCTCCCCGGCCGTGTAGCCTTCATACAAATGCGAGCGCCCTTGCATTACCGCAATCGGGACACCATCGAGCATACCCGCGACGAACCTACCCGAGTGTCCAATTACCGTCGATGTCGGAAAATGCGGGATCTCGCTATACGGGATTCGCACCACATCGGATAGTTCGTCCGCGAATCCGCCTAAGCCCGATCCCAAGACCACCGCGACCTGCGGCACGACGGAAATGCACGACCGAATCAACGCGCTGGCTTTTTCCGCGCGATCAAAATCCCTCATGCTTGCTTTCTCGACGGCACTCATCTTCAATTAGCTTTCAGCTGCATCTCACTCCTGGTGATCCATCATACTCAGAACGGCAACTTGGTTTGCAGAAACTGCCACCCTTCCTTATCCTCAAAGTTCCGATCCCGAATGGCCGCATCGTTCGAAACTTACGGCGTTCTTCACGGCAAACTGGTGCGACTGACGCTCGCCTTGATGCTCCTGGCGTGTATTGCGCAGGCGCAGCAATCGACGAAGTTCCAAGTCTCCTTTCCAGCTTCTGTTCATGCCCAACCGATCACCGGACGCGTCTATGTCATTCTGGCCACTTCACAAACCCGTGAGCCACGGCTGCAAGTAGGCTCATTCGAATCGCGAACTCAATTCTTCGGAGCCGATGTCTCGCAACTCGCTCCCTCTCAAGACGTCACCATCTCTTCCGGTACTCTCGGCTATCCACTCGCGGACATCGCCCAAGTGCCGCCCGGCGACTACTACGCACAGGCTGTTCTCAACATCTACACCGAATTCCATCGCTCCGACGGGCACGTCATCTGGGCGCATCTCGATCAGGGAGAAGGTCAGCAATTCAATGTTTCTCCGGGAAATCTTTACAGCGCAGTCGAAAAAGTTCATCTCGATCCAAAAGCGCCCGGCGAAGTGACGCTCACGCTCAGCAAGGTGATCAAGGCCATCCCACCTCCGGCCGACACGGACTGGCTAAAACACGTCCGCATCCAGAGCAAGGTGCTCAGTAAATTCTGGGGGCAGCCGATCTACCTTGGCGCAACCGTGCTGCTGCCGCATGGGTACGACACTACCTCTCAGCCCTATGCGGTGATATACGATCAGGGGCATTTCGGTGATGCAGTGCCTTTCGGATTCGTCGACTCTGATGGTAACGATGATGTCGAGTTCGGCGGTTCCGCAAAGTTTTCGTCGATGTGGCGCAATGGACAGCTTCCACCCATGATCGCCGTGACCTTTCAGCACCCCACGCCATTCTTTGACGATTCGTACGCCGTGAACTCAGCCAACAACGGCCCCTACGGCGACGCCATCATGCAGGAACTGATTCCCTACATTGAGAGCCACTTCCGCATCATTGCGGAACCGTTCGCGCGTTTGCTAACAGGCGGGTCGACAGGCGGATGGGAATCGCTCGCACTGCAGATCTTTCATCCCGACTTCTTCGGCGGCACCTGGACTTTCTATCCCGATCCGGTTGATTTCAGCCGCTATCAGCTCGTGAACATATACGAAGATGACAATGCCTTCGATGTTCCGGGTTATGGCCCGCCGGTCCCGCAGCGTCCACTAATGCGCACAACCGAAGGACAAGTAACTCTCACTGAACGCGAGATGTCGCAACTGGAGGATGTTCTCGGTAGCCACGGACGCTCCTGCCAGCAACTCGAGGCGTGGGAAGCAGTGTACGGGCCAGTTGCCGAGGATGGTTATCCCCAGCCAGTCTGGAATAAGCGCACGGGAAAGATCGATCACCAAGTCGCCGATTACATGCGCCGATACGATCTGCGCGCTTACCTGGAAAAGAATTGGCAGCGAATCGGCCCGGAACTGACGGGCAAGATTCACGTTTATGTCGGCGACATGGATAATTACTATTTGAACCTTGCGGTATATCGTATGCAGGATTTTTTATCGACAGTAAAAAATCCCGCAGCTGATGCGCATTTCGAGTACGGTCGGCCCATGAAAGGTCACGGATGGCAGCCAATGACCAACGCTGAACTGGTCCAGATGATGCATGACTACGTGAAGCAGCACGGACCGCAGTACGCTGCGAATCGTCGATAAGCTCTTCGTCTTCCCGCTTTTGCCAACCTGCAAGTCACGCCCATACATCCAAAGAACTGGAGTGATGACTATGAAAATTTCCCGGATAATCTACCTTCCAGCCTTTGCGTCTCTCCTGGTGCTTGCGGCGTCCACTTTCGCATGGGCAGCCCAAACGAAAACCGACGTGGAAGAGCGGTTGCAAGACGCGGCAAAAACTTTACATGAAATTGAAGCCGCTCCCGACAAAGGCATTCCTGATGACATTTTCAAAGGCGCAAAATGTGTCGCCGTCGTACCGAGCATGATCAAAGGTGGGTTTATTCTCGGCGGGCGACATGGACGCGGTGTGGCAACCTGCAAATTGCCGAACGGCTCCTGGAGCGCACCCGCGTTCTTCACCATCAGCGGAGGAAGCTGGGGCGCGCAGATCGGCGTTGAAGACGTTCAGCTCGTCATGATGATCATGAACGAAGAAGGCATGCGCCATCTATTGAGTGACAAGTTCCAGATCGGCGGTTCCGCTTCTGCCAGCGCCGGGCCTATCGGTCGGCAGGCCTCCGCAGCAACTGGATGGAAACTTAACTCCGACATCTTGACCTATTCACGCGCCCACGGGCTGTTCGCCGGCGTCGACCTGGGGGGCTCCGAGATTGAGCGCGACGGCGACTCGACAAAAGCAATGTATGGAACGGATTACACCAGCACGCAGATTCTGGACGGCAAAGTCAAAATGCCGGCTGCGGCGCGTCCTTTCATCGCGGCCGTAGAACGAAGCAAGGAAGGCTCGACTGTTGCCACAAATAAGAAATAAATTGGAGTATTGAAGGTGCGCAGTCTTTCATCTGCGCACCTTCTCACTTCATTCTTGTTCTCTGCTTCTCCTGCCGCCGCAATCTCGCGCGTGTATCGCATCTCTCCAGTTGCTCCTTCCGACGCTGGTTTTCCAGCTTCATTTGATCAATTAACGATTGCCACAAGTCGGCATCGATCTGCAACGCATCCCGACCAGCAAAAGCCTGAATTGACCCTGCATCATTTCTCAGCATGAGCACGCGCGCGCTCATGCCAGCCGCTCTTTTTTGTGTCTCCTCTATATCCCGTTGAAGATCCGCGCGCATTTCAGACCATCCCGCACTCGAGCCGCCGCAACAGCCTGGGTTGGAGGTACCCGCTTGTGTTTGTGCGAAGACAGACGCGACCAAAAGAAAAGGTATGAGCAGTTTCATGAGCTAGATGCTAGCTCCAATCGAACAGCAACTTCTCCAACAAAAAGGGGCTCTGCCGAGCCCCTCGATGTTGTTTTTTCAGTATTCAGTCACGCAGCCTGAGCGCTTTTCTGGCGCAATCCCTTCAGCAACTGCTGACCATCGGGACTACCCAACCCGGTGCACGGATCCCATCCCTTGCCGGCTTTAAATGATCCATTGTTCCCTTGCGTGATGTCGTGAAAAGCAATAGCAGGCTCAGAGTACAACAATGGATTCAGATACCCAACGGGCGTTCCTAATCCTTGATTCAGGCGTGCGATTAGGCCGGCCCAAAGTGGTGCGACGGCGCTGGTCCCGCCGAACACATCCTCTGTTCCGTCGACGATAATATCGTAGCCGGTTTGAGGGTCAGCATCGCCCGCCACATCAGGAACACCACGGCCTTTCTTCATGTTCACTGATTTCTGCCATGCTGGCACCGGGAACTGCTGGCTGTAACCGCCGCCGGTTGCACCCTGTCCGGGGCCATCGTTCCAAACTGTTTCTGCTTGGATCTGAGTACCGCTGGTGACAAGTTTCGTTCCACCGCACGCCAGGGCAAATGGACTGGACGCCGGAAAATCCACATGATCTCCGCTGGGCTCGCCATCGCTCGATCCATTATCGCCGCAAGCGACACATACGCTGACTCCCATGGAAGCAGCAACCTGGAACGCGCTGTCGAAAGCAGTCATTGCCTGCGACGTCCATTGATCCTCCGCCGATCCCCAACTGATCGAAATCACAGAGGGTTTGTACGTCTTGTCGTGGACAGCCGCTTTAATCGCATCGAGGAAACCGCGATCGGTATTCGGAGCGAAATAGACGACGATCTGCGCTCCGGGTGCCACTGCTCCGGCAACTTCGATGTCCAGCAGCACTTCTCCGTCTGGCCCATTCGGATCGCCGGTTGGCGAATTGTTAGCCCCGTCCACCCCCATGGCCGTAACCGTAGGCAAAGGAATATTCAGTTTGCTGAAGTACGTCTGCAGATCCTGATCGCGATAACCGCCGCCAAGCTCGATCATCGCGATGCACTGGCCGCTGCCATTCAACCCAGGAGGAAAGTCGTAGAGATCGGCAATCTGGTTGGGTGTGAACGATTGCCCGGCTACGTGCGGTCCGGTTTTTCGCTGTCGCCGCCGAAAGTGCGGCCTCGCTTGCGGACGGTTGTCCAGTCCCAGGACGCTCTCCACATCATTCGCGAGCTCCTGCGGAATCTGAACCGGTCCCGTGCGTCCGCGATATGATTCGTTCCCTCTCTCGAAGCGCTCCAGCGAAACGTTAAATGCGGAGGCGAAAGCTGAGACGGTGCCAGACAGGATTACGGTTCGCTTCAGCGGATCTGCACTTTCTACCTTCAGATTGTTTTCGCGCGCGAAGCTTTGCACTCGCTGCATGCTGGCAGGGGATGCGGAGAACTTCTGTTCGGCCTGTTCTCGTGTCTGTCTTTTCCCCTTAGGCTGACTCAGTGAATTTTGGATGATCTCCTGCGAATCAATCGGCGAGTGCGGACGCAGCGTCACAGTGATCTCAATCAACTCGTTGGGATCAGCTGCGCCCGTGGAGCGAAATCCAGTAACGGGCCGGCGTTCGCTACCGTTAAGGGAAATCCTCTTGTTGGAAGCCATGCGAATTCTCCTTCCGAACTTTCAATTGTTTTCGCTGGTTAGTAAGTTGGAGGCTACGAGCGCCGGGCACCGTTGCTCAACAGCAGAACGACTGGGGAGGACCAATGTTGAACTGAACTGCGTCGCGCCCGCAAATGCATCATGCGGTACCTTGAATTATGCCCCGGTTTCCCGGTCGTCGGCGGCGGAATTGTTCTATTCTCCCGAAATTGGAAGTGCATGACAGCAAAGCACCTACCAATCCGAGCGCTCGAATCGGATTTGCACAGTCTGCGCTACCAGCGAACGCGATTCTCCGAATCCTCAACAAGAACCACGTCGTACTTATCCAGCATCGGCATGAGCACCGCTTCAAGTTCTTCTTTCCAGAGGCTGCCTTCGTAGAATTTGGCTTTCATCGGTTCGCGCGAAGCAAGATCAGGAAACCCACGCATGAAGAAGAACACATCGGGATCCTCTACGGAGAGAAACGGCCCCAGTATTTTCATTCCGACTTCATGGTGTGCCGGAATGGACTTGGTGCGGAACACTTCCAGAAACTCAGAACGCTTGCCTGGCTTCGTGCGGTACGTTCGCATTTCGATGATCATTAGTGGTTTTCTCTCTGCAATCACTGCGCGGATTTCCAATCCACATCCGCTGCTTCAGAGGTCAACGTTATCCGAAAAGAACAAACCGCTCGCGACTAGCGTGCAGGCGCCGGTGAGCTTGTTACTGGTGAGTTTGTGCCAACGACAGACTTCTCCAGTTCCCTGACAGCTGGTTCGAGCAGCTTGCGGATGGCTGGTAGCATCACGCGAGCGGCAGTTTCTCCTGCCGCAATTAATTCGGCAGCACGGTCAAAACTGTCGTAGCTGAAGCCCCTCACATCAGGTTCAATCTTCACGTCCGTCTGGGCGTGCCAGGCGTCGCACATGCTTTCTTGCGCAATGGAAAAGCACTGCCCGATTACGTCGAAAATGTGACGCGGCCCTTGCAGATTTACCCAATTCGCGCTCAGGTGAACCGAAATCACCCGATCTGCACCCATTTTCCTCAGCGGTTGAGCTGGCACTGGATAGGACAGCATTCCATCTACAAATTGGCGTCCATCAAAATGCACCGGCAAGAACATGCCTGGATATGCACAACTGGCGCGCACCGGATCTACCAGGCCGCCGCTGCGAAAAACCATGCCTTCACCCGTCACGAAGTCGGTCGCCGCCACTGCCAGTGGAATGCGCAGTTCTTCAAACGTGCGGCATTTCAACAACTTCTTCAGAAAGCCCGCCATGCGATCGTTGGACGCGAAACCGTAACGGGAAATTGTCCACCGAGCGAAATCTTTGAAGCGAACCAGTCGCGCAACTTCTTCCAGTTCGCGAGTGCTCATCCCGCTGCAATACGCGGCGCCAATGATCGAACCTACGCTGGTGCCCGCAACGAAATCTATGGGCACTTTTTCTTCTTCGAGAACTTTCAGAACCCCGATGTGAGCCAGTCCGCGTGCAAATCCGCCACCCAGCGCTATGCCGAACTTGGCTTTTCTAAAGGGAGTGATTGGAAACGAGGGGGAATTGGAACGGCTGAATTCCTTCTTGAATGCCCGAAAACTTCGTGTCCATCTTGCCAAAGTCCCCATGGACTGGGCCCCGACCCCATGCTGCCTTATACCCTAAGATGCTGCATTTGACTCGCGTGATGTAATCCCATTGGGTTACGCCGGGGTGTAACCGTGCAAGCTCTGATTTTGCCTACGTTTGCGGTCGGCGTTTTGTGCTCTCAATTCCGGTGACGCAGTTTATGATGGCGGCTCGGATAACGAATGGCACGCGAATTCTCGGCAGGGGGCGTACTGGTCAGGTGGCGTAAGGGCCGCTGGTGGATGGCAGTTATTGAGCCCCAAGGACGTACTGCCTTCTCCGAATCGGCAAAAGACACTTTGGCCCTGCCCAAGGGATTGATTGATCCTGGTGAGAAAGCCGAAAATACAGCGCTGCGCGAAATTCATGAAGAAACAGGTGCCGTCGGAGAACTAATAGCAAAGCTCAAGGACATTAAGTACTTTTACGTGCGTACCTGGGGTGACGGCGCCCGCGTATTCAAAGTCGTAAGTTTTTACCTGGTGCTCTATCGGTCCGGCAAGCTGGGCAACATCACGCCGGAAATGCGAAAGGAAGTTCGCCGGGCGATTTGGCTGCCAATTGATGATTGGGAGCAGCTCTCTTACAAAGGAGAGCGTGAGGTAGCGCAATCCGCTCGAGAGTACTTGCTGGCACACGCGGAGTTGCAGCCGGATCCCAAAGCAACGAGTTCTGAATCGTAAATTCTATTCAGCGAGACTTCATGCCAATCACACCTCACATGGAAAAGCACTTCACCGGCGGCGAGGTCGTCCGCGACGTTGTAATCGGTATGTCAGACGGCCTTACTGTGCCATTTGCCCTCGCCGCAGGTCTGTCAGGAGCCATCGGCAGGACGCATGTCATCGTCATCGCCGGACTCGCGGAAATTGCGGCTGGATCGATTGCTATGGGACTGGGCGGCTACCTTGCCGCACGAAGTGATGTGGAGCACTACGACAGCGAACGAGAGCGCGAGGTGCGCGAGGTCCATGAACTTCCCGATGAGGAAGAACGGGAGGTCCGGGAAGTGCTCCACGAGTGGGGCATGGCCCCCGAAGAGAGTGGACCGGTGGTGCAAGCGCTCCGAAAACGCCCCGCTGCCTGGGTGGACTTCATGATGCGCTTTGAACTCGGCTTGGAAAAACCGGATCCGGGACGCGCCCTCCGCAGCGCGGGAACCATTGCTGCTTCCTACATTGTCGGTGGCCTTATTCCATTGTTCCCATACGTGGTATTGAATGTCGCAACCCGAGCCTTGTTGCTGTCAGTCGTAGTAACCCTGGCCGCGCTGGGGGTGTTCGGCTATATCAAGGGGCGGTTCACGGGCTTGCGGCCCTTCCGAAGTGCGTCACAAACAATGGTGATCGGCGCACTTGCCGCGGGAGCGGCTTTTCTGCTAGCGCGATTAATCTCATAACTAACTTATTTTCAATAAGTTACTTGACATGAAGCAGTCGAGGGTCTAAGCTGGCTTCAACTTAATAAGGCGCGCGTCGTTGCCATCCTCACCCCACATCTTCTTCGGCGCGCGCCGTTTCTATTTTTAGCCGTGGTGATCATCCTGAATCAGCAGAATTCCAATTCTTAAGGTTCTGGTTCCCTCGACTTCGCTCGGGATTTCGGCTGCGGGTTCGCGATCCGCTCACGCCCGCAAAACGCCTCAACTTCGGCGCGCGCCGTTTTCAGCTTTTAAACGCGATCGTGTGGTGGCGGGAGAGCAGGAAATCCAAACCCGAGTTCTCCAGATTGAACTCATGACCAACCAGGACCGCGGTGTCCTCTTCTGCCGGGGGTTGTGAGATGGAGGCCAGCGGAAAGAGACAAAGTGCAAGCAGTAACGTGATGGTTCGCCGGAGCATGGGAACGAATACGGATCAAATACCTTGCTTGTTCCAGCACAGTCCCGTACCCGCTTGGATCGAGCGGGCTGCACGAAGCATGCTTTCCCGTTCTGAATCTGCTCGCGAATGTTTCTTCCCAGTTTCTGCATCGAGTACCCGCCCCGGTGTATCTTGTTCGCTGGCCCTGAAGCGGTCGTGGGGATCGCTTTCATACCCGTTGGATTCATTGGGCCGGGAAATCGTCATGAAACGCATTGATAAAGTTGCAGTTCTGGGTGCCGGTACCATGGGTGCGCGCATCGCCGCCCACCTCGCGAACGCGGGTCTTCCCTCCTATCTGCTGGATCGGGTAGTCCCAGACGCGGATGGCCCAGCCCGTAATGGAATCGCTGCACAAGGCTTGGAAGGCGCAGTCAAGTCGAAACCTGCAGCCTTCTTCGAGCCGTCCCTGTCCAAGCTGATCACCATAGGCAATTTCGACGACAATCTGAAGTGGGTTGCCGAATGCGACTGGGTCATCGAGGCAATCGTCGAAGACCTCGAGATCAAGCGCTCGCTACTGAAAAAAGTCGAGGCCGTGCGACGGCCGGGCACCATCATTACCACCAATACCAGCGGGCTCCCGGTTTGCAAGATTGCTGAAGGTTTTTCCGAAGACTTTCGCAGGAACTGGTTCGGAACACACTTCTTCAACCCTCCCCGATACATGCGCTTGCTGGAGCTCATCCCCACCCCGGATTCCGATCGCGCGGCCATGAACGCCATTGCTCAGTTCTGCGATCTTCGGCTCGGCAAAGGGATCGTATGGGCGAAGGACACGCCCAACTTCATCGGTAATCGCATTGGCACATTCTCCGTGCTCAATGTCATGCGCCTTATGCAGGAGATGGATCTCACCATCGAAGAAGTCGACGCGCTTACCGGACAAGCGGTAGGCTGGCCGAAGTCGGCGACCTTTCGCACCATCGACCTCGTTGGCCTCGATATTCTGGGACACGTCGTCGGCAACATGCAGGCAAATGTTCGTGACGAGCGCAGCGATCTGAAGCTGCCTGATTTCTATCGCCGTATGCTGGATCGCAAGCTGCTCGGCGACAAAACAAAGGCCGGTTTCTACAAGAAGCAGAAAGGTCCAGAAGGCGACCAGCGGCTCGCAATAGACTGGAAAACGCTCGAATACCATCCGCGAAAAAAAGCCAGCTTTGCCAACCTCGAAATGGCAAAAAACGTCGAGAGCACGCCCGAGCGACTGAAGATGCTACTCGCACCTGCTAAGGGCGATAAAGCCGCGCAATTCCTGTGGTCGGCATTATCGGATCTTTGGACATACGCCGCGAATCGCATACCAGAGATCAGCGACACGATCGTTGAGATCGATCGCGCAATGAAACTCGGCTTCAACTGGGAACTCGGTCCCTTCGAGCTATGGGATGCTGCCGGTGTCTCCGCCACGGTCGAGCGCATGAAGAAGGAAGGCAAGCCGGTCGCGGCAAATGTGGAGCGGCTGCTTGCCTCCGGGGCGACGACCTGGTACCAGGACGCGCCGAAAGCCCGCTCCGGCAAGGCGTATTTCGATCTCGCGAACGCGAGCTACAAGGAAGTGCAGGTTCCCGAGGGCGTTTGGTCCGTTTCTGTCGCAGAGAAATCTAATGGAGTCGTAAAGAAGAATGCGGGTGCGTCGCTGGTCGATTTGGGCGATGGCGTAGGCTGCATCGCGTTCCATTCGAAGATGAATGCGATTGGTGGCGACATTGTGCAGTTGATTACGGAGACACTGAAGCCGGGCTCGAAGACGGGCGCGAACTTCGACGCCTTCGTGATCACCAACGACGCGGTAAATTTCAGTGTTGGCGCGAACATCATGCTGCTGCTGATGTCGGTCCAGGAGCAGGAGTGGGATGACATTGACTTCATGATCCGCGGCTTTCAAGGGATGACACAAGCCATCAAGTTCTCGCCGAAGCCCGTTGTCGTGGCGCCCTTTGGTATGGCCCTGGGTGGAGGCTGTGAAGTGGCCTTGCATGCTCCGGTCCGCCAGCCTCATGCAGAGCTTTACATGGGCCTTGTCGAGGTCGGAGTTGGCCTGCTTCCAGGTGGTGGCGGCTGCAAGGAGATGACGCTGCGTGCAGTGGATGCGGCCAATACGATTCGCAAAGACGGCCGCGGTGAGTCAGTCGAAATTATGGAAGCCATGAAGCGAACTTTCGAGACCGTTGCGATGGCCAAGGTTTCAACGTCGGCAAACGAAGCACGAAATCTCGGGTTCTTACTGAATGGCGATGAGATCGTCATGAATCGCGAACGCGTGCTGGCCGATGCCAAGGATCGTGCGTTGGAAATGGCGCATTCCGGATACCGTGCTCCGGTTCCTCGGACCGACGTCCCTGCCCCGGGAGAAAGCATCCTGGCCACGCTGAAATTGGGCGTCCACCTGATGCGGCAAGGCGAATACATCAGCGACCATGATCAGAAAGTCGGTAACAAAGTCGCCGAAGTGCTCTGTGGCGGCGCGGTTTCGCCGGGCACTCCGGTAACCGAGCAATATCTGCTCGATTTGGAGCGCGAAGCATTTAAGTCTCTGTGTGGGGAAAAGAAAACGCAGGAGCGGATTGCGTTCACATTAAAGACGGGAAAGCCGTTAAGAAACTAGCGGTGAGTTGTTAGTGGCCAGTACCTCAAAACGAAAGCCCAGAGTAAAGGCAGAGCCTTGTTATGAGAGAAGCTGTAATCGTAAGTTCCGTGCGTACTGCCGTTGGCAAGGCGTATAAAGGGACGCTGCGCACCACTCGTCCCGATGATCTCGCCGCCACGGCGATCAAGGGCGCCTTGGAGCGTGTACCGCAGGTCGATCCTAAGGAAATCGAAGACGTGATTATTGGCTGTGCCATGCCGGAGGCTGAGCAAGGGATGAACGTCGCCCGTATCGCCTCGCTGCGTGCGGGATTGCCAGTTGAGTGTTCGGCAATGACCATCAACCGTTTCTGCTCGTCGGGATTACAGGCAATCTCGCTGGCAGCGGATTCGATCGCCTCCGGCCGCGCGGAAATTGCCGTCGCGGGTGGCACCGAGTCGATGACCATGATCCCCATGGGCGGCCACAAAGTCTCCGCCAACCCGTGGCTGGTCTCAAATTATCCTGATGCCTATCTCTCCATGGGACTGACGGCAGAACGGCTCGCCCAGCGCTTTCACATCACCCGGGAAGAAGCCGACCAGTTTTCGTTGCAGTCGCATCGGAAGGCGACTGCAGCAATCCAGGGGGGGCGCTTCGACGACGAGATCGTGCCAGTCCCCGTCAGCTTTACGACTCCAAATGGATCGAAACCGAAGCGCGTCGATATCACCTTCAAAGTCGACGAAGGCCCCCGCACCGACACGACCATGGAAGCCCTGGGGAGCCTGCGACCTGCGTTCCATGCGAAGGGTACAGTCACAGCCGGCAATTCGTCGCAAATGTCCGACGGAGCAGCCGCCGCAGTGCTGATGTCCGCTGATCGCGCAAAGCAACTTGGAATCAAACCACTGGCCAGGTTGGTAGCATTCGCTACGGCTGGTTACAAGCCCGAAGAAATGGGTATTGGGCCAGTATTCGCGATCCCTAAAGCCCTGAAAATGGCTGGGCTAAAACTTTCAGACATCGAGGTATTCGAATTAAACGAAGCGTTCGCGGCCCAGTCACTCGCTGTTATCAAGGAAGCCAAGCTGGATGGAAACAAAGTCAACCCCAACGGGGGCGCGATCGCTCTCGGCCATCCCCTCGGTTGCACGGGTGCGAAGTTGACGGCAACGATCATCCGCGAACTGCAGCGGCGCAAGGCGCGCTACGGAGTGGTGACGATGTGCGTCGGCGGCGGTATGGGAGCCGCAGGAGTTTTTGAGAACTTAAGCTAGCCAGAAAGGACATAAAGCAGTACCGCGGCAAGCTTTCGCTGCGGCTTCAGCAGATGAGCCATTGAGCTTTTGTTATTGCGTGTCCTTGGTGGCTAAGGAGATTTATGGCAACAGCAAGCATTACACGGCGCAAAGTAATTGGCGGGAGTTTTCTCCTCGACGAGACACCGCTCGACGAAGTATTCACTCCTGAAGATTTCAACGAGCAGCATCAGCTTATCGCTCAGACGACCGAGGATTTCGCCAACAACGAGATCGTGCCGGTCATCGATCGCATCGAAAAAAAAGAGTTTACCCTCACTCGCGAGCTCATCAAAAAGGCCAGCGAGCTTGGGATTACTTCCGTCGATGTCCCCGAAGAATACGGCGGCACGGAGATGGATAAGATGTCCTCGGCCATCATTGCCGACCGCATCGCCAAATCGGGCAGCTTCTCCGTCAGCTTTCTAGGCCACGTCGGCATCGGCACATTGCCTATCGTCTATTTCGGGACCGAAGAACAGAAAAAGAAGTACATCCCACGGCTGGCTTCGGGCGAATTGGTCGGCGCTTACGCTCTCTCCGAATCATCGTCCGGCTCGGACGCTTTGAATTGCCGCACCAAGGCCGTGCTCTCGCCGGACGGCAAGCACTACGTCCTGAACGGCGAGAAAATGTGGATCACCAACGCATCATTCGCCGACGTATTCATCATTTTTACCAAGATCGATGGGGAAAAGTTTTCGGCATTCATCGTCGAGCGCGGATTCCCCGGATTTTCCGTCGGGGCCGAAGAGCACAAGATGGGTATTCGTGGCTCCTCCACTTGCCCCTTGATCCTCAACGACTGCAAAGTGCCCGTCGAGAATCTGCTGGGCGAAATCGGTAAAGGGCATGTCATCGCCTTCAACATTTTAAACATTGGCCGCTTCAAGCTAGGTGCAGCCTGTGTCGGCGGCGCGCGGAACAGTCTCGCGAATGCGATCAACTATGCCAAACAGAGAAAAGCTTTCGGCAAGACTATTGCCGACTTCGGCATGATTCGCGAAAAGCTCGCGATGATGGCTGCGCTTGTTTACGTCGGAGAAGCGGTTACCTACCGCACGGTCGGCATGATGGATGTCGCGCTCGGCGAGGTGGACAAGTCTGCCGCCGATTCGAACCACCAGGTCCGCAAAGCAATCGAGGAGTACGCGGTGGAGTGCTCCATTATCAAGGTGTGGGGCTCCGAAATGCTGGACTACGTTGTCGACGAGACTGTACAGGTCTATGGCGGCTACGGTTTCGTCGAGGAGTATCCGGCGGAACGAGCCTATCGCGATTCACGCGTGAACCGCATCTTCGAGGGCACCAACGAGATCAACCGGCAGATCGCGATTGGCTGGATGCTGAAGAAAGCCATGTCCGGCCAGTTGGCGCTTATGCCCGCGATCAAGAAGGTGCTCGACGAGGTAATGTCCGGTCCAAGTTTCGGCAATGCTGAGGAGGGCCCGCTGGCGGCCGAGAAGTCCATCATCGCGAACATGAAGAAAATCGCGCTCTTCGCGTCCGGATCGGCCTCGCAAAAATACATGCAGGCAATTGGCGAGCAGCAGGAAATTCTTGGCGCGCTCGCCGATGTGCTGATTGAAACCTTTGTCGCCGAGTCCACACTGCTACGCACGCAGAAGATTGTGCAGACGCAGGGTGAAGCAGCCGCAGCGCTGCCGATTGCTTACACGCAACTTTACTTGACGGAAGCCATGACCCGCATCGAAGCGGCTGCAAAGAAAGTGCTGGGAGCGGTTGCCGAAGGCGACATGTTGCGCACGCAAATGGCGATCCTGCGGCGCCTGGTGAAGTACGAGCCCTTCAACACCATTGGCCTCACTCAGCAGGTCGCGGCCAGGGTGATCGACGCTGGAAAGTATGTAACAGCCTGAACTCGGGCTTTCAAAGAGTGACCCAAAAAGGTATGAGGTTTGGGTCACTCTTTTCCGCCCTTTCCTTTAGTGCTGAGGGCTCCCCCCTCCTCCCTGCTGCGACTGACGCATCTGTGTCAATTTCTGCTGCTGTTCGGGAGTGAGAATACCCTGGATTTGTGGTCCGGCGGCTCGGCGAATCTCCAGCATCTTTTGCTGTTTTTGCGTCGGGGAAAGGGTGGAATCGGCCCCTACGGCGTTCATTTGCGTTACTTCGCCCTGCAGGATTGGACGCAATTTGTTCTGCTGGTCGGGCGTTAGATTCACGCTCTGCGTCAGCCATGCGATCGTCTCATCCACCTGGCTGGCTGGAACCGCTTCTTGTGACTGCCCTGAGTTGCCAGCCTGAGATTGTCCCGACGTCTGCGATTGCGGACTGCTGGCCGAAGCGCCTGGCGTGGGCGTTTGCGCCTGCGATCCGGCGGAGGTTGAACTTTGAGCTGCGGCGAACGTTGCACCGCAAGCAACGGCCAGGGCTAGAGCCAACATGGAAACGGCGAACTTGAAATTCTTCGGCATTGTTTCTCCTTCGACGAAGTGGAGGAGACGGTCCAAGAACCTGACTGGTTCCATCAAGAGATTCCTCTCGTGCACGCGGAGTTGTGCTGGAGAGATGCGAAATCCAGAGTACCGGAAAGTGACCGAGGAGCTAATAGGGTGAGAGGCGAATCGATTGAAGAGCTGAAAGACTGAGCGACTGCCCTACTTCCTTCTATACACCACTTTCAGCTTCTCGCCTTCCAGGATTCGCTGTATCTGACTACGCGCGTGAGCTGCCCAGGCGCTCGAATTGTCCAGCTGAATGTATGCCTTCCAGTGGTTCAGGGCTTTCCGCGAATCACGTACCTTCTCGTACGCGAGAGCAAGGTTATAGTGGGCGTCGGCGTAAGTGGGAGCCAATTGCAGGGCGATCTTGTAGACCTTGACTGCTTCCTGGATGCGACCGGTTTCGTCCAAAACATTACCTAGATCGAAATAAGCCAGCGCGTACCGCGAATCGGCTTCGATTGCTTTGCGGTAGTGGCTCTCCGCCTTTACGAAATCCTGCGCATTGTAATACAGCGTCCCCAGGTTGATGTGCGCCGCTGCATGGTTGGGCTCCAGTTCCAGGACCTGCTTGTAGCATTCCATGGCTTCGAGCTGCGAATTCGGATCTTCTTCCAGCGTAATACCGCGTGCGAAGAACTCGGCTGCCGTTTCCGTCTGATACAGCGTGGTCATCTTAGCGCTCGCGGGGACAACTTCGCCTGCCGGTTCGAAGTCCATTACCCATTGGCCGGCGAGCGGCTCCAGCGCCCTTCCATCATGTCGGAATGCAACCCGCGATCCGGTGGAGAACGTGCCCGCCTCCAGCAGAGGATTCTCCATGCCTGCAACCTGCTTCTGCATCGCCAGTAACGATTCGCGAATCACCGCCGGGCGCACTCGCTTCGCGCGCAGATCGCGGACTTTCTTCAGTTGAAGGAGGTCGAAGAAGGAAAAGGGTTCCGCTGCCGCTACCAGTCCAGCTTTTTGCCACTGGACCAATTGCCGCGGCGTGATGCGAAGGATTCGCAGAACGTCGGCTCGTTTGTATCGATGCACGGCTTAAAAGAACTCGTAACCTACGCGGAATTATCTGTATCTAATCGTTTCAGTGCAAGAGCAAAGGCCAGTACTTTTTCCACAACTAGTTACTTTTCGTAGGATTTTCCGGCATCAATTGCGAGTTGCACCAGCTATGTAGCAGTCGTTAACAGCATTCTGATGCCGGTTCTCAAGCCCGTGGCGTTCTGTTAATCTTTCGAGTTTGCCCGGCCGTAACTGTGCCCCCAGAGAGGAACTAATCTTGTCTGTGCCCAACGAAATCGCTATACCCCGAAAAACCGCACTCAACGCTGTCCATCGCCAGATGGGGGCCAAGATGGTGGATTTCAACGGGTGGGACATGCCGGTCGAATATCCTAAGCACGGCGGACTGATTGCCGAACATCTCGCAGTACGAAATGGTGTTGGGGTGTTCGATGTAAGCCATATGGGCGACATTCGCGTGCACGGACCGGAAGCGTTAGCTGCGATTCAGCACATCACGATTAACGACGCTTCGAAGCTGAACGTAGGTCAGGCCCAATATTCGGCGATGCTTTACCCCCAAGGCACATTTGTTGATGACGTGATCGTGCACAAAATGGCGGATGACGATTACATGATCGTTATCAATGCCGGCACGCGAGAGAAAGACTTCGGTTGGGTACGCGACAATGCGAGCGGTTTTAATTGTACGGTCACCGATCTCAGCGACGCTTTTACTCAGATCGCGATCCAGGGGCCGCGCGGAGTGGATACTCTGCAGAAGCTGACTGACGCTCACCTGAGCAACGTAAAGTTCTACTGGTTCACCCACGGCACTGTTGCAGGATTGAAAAACATCCTGATCGCGCGTACTGGTTATACCGCCGAAGACGGCTTCGAGATTTACGTTCCCTCAGATCCAGAGATAAGTGCGATTGTCTGGAACCAGGTGCTCGAGGCGGGCAAGGAATTTGGCGCGATTCCTGCCGGGCTAGGCGCCCGCAATACGCTGCGCCTTGAAGGCAAGCTTCCCCTCTACGGACATGAGATTTCGGACACCATCAATGTCTGGGAGGCTGGACTCGATCGCTTCTGCAAGATGGATAAGGCCGAATTCACAGGGCAGGCTGCGTTGGCAAAAGCCAAAGCCACCGGCCTCAAGCGCAACCTGATTGGTCTGGAGATGCTGGAGCGCGGCATTGCCCGGGACGGATACAAAGTACTCGACCTGGGCGGCAAAGAGATCGGCTACGTGACCAGCGGTTCGTACGCGCCATTCCTGAAGAAGAACATAGCGCTTGCCTACGTTCCGCCGGATTACTCGGCCGTGGGCTCGGAACTGGCTGTCGAAATTCGCGGACAGGCGGTGAAGGCCCGAGTTGTGCCAACACCTTTTTATAAGCGTCCCAAGAAGAGTTCCTGAACTTTGTGTTCCTTTGTAGCCTCTGTGGTTTAGAGTAAGGCTTTCTGGAGATCATCATGTCTTATCCTGCCGACGCGAAATACACCAAAGAACATGAGTGGATCAAGATCAACGGCAACTTGGCCACAGTCGGTATCACCGACTACGCCCAGAACTCGCTGGGGGACATCGTGTTTGTCGAATTGCCAAAGCCGGGCACTACGATCACTGCGGGGAAGAGTTTTGGCACAGTGGAATCCGTGAAAGCCGTGTCGGACCTCTATGCTCCCGTCAGCGGCACGGTTACAGAAGTAAATTCTGATCTTGGTTCCGCGCCCGAGAAGGTCAACCAGGATGCGAATAACACCTGGATGATCAAGCTCACGCTCAGCAATGCCGGCGAAGCGAATGGTCTACTTTCGGCCGCTGACTATGAGAAGTTCATTGCAGAAGAACAGGCGTAGCTCCGTCCAAGTGATGGTATTCGGACCGGTTTTCGAAGCTTCACACAGCGAGCCAACAATCCTTGGCGGTATTTTCGGTGCCCGCGTTGGTGCTTCGGTTTTTAGCTGTGTATGGTTTCGTTACCTCACTCGCAAGGACGAACCTCGACCACCTGTCTACAACGTAGTTGGCATTACGCTGATTTGTTGCATCTTACCTCTATTCGGCATCCGGGAGCTGGTCCGGACGTTGAAGATGTAGAGAAGTTACGCTTCGTTCAAAGCTTTTTCTCTGTGCCTCAGTGGTGGAATCTGAACTCCACACTCAACGCTGACGAATCCCCCCTCGGCCATTTACAATCATCTGTGATTCCCTCAAGCGATCTCACCTGATCGGCTGCCGTGAATTAAGGTTCATCAACGGCGAGGGCCACACCCGGATAATATGCGCTATCTTCCTAAGTCACCCAGTGACCGCGACCAGATGCTGCGCGAAATCGGCGTTCGTTCCATCGACGACCTCTTCGCGCCCATTCCGCCCGACGCACAAGTAAAGGGCGGCCTCAACATCCCGCGCCAGATGGCGGAATCGGAGATTCTCGACTACTTCCGCCAGCGCGCTTCAGAAAACGCGCTCGGATACTCCAGCTTCCTCGGTGCCGGGGCTTACAACCACTACCGTCCAGTCGTCATCGACAGCCTCATCTCGCGCGGCGAGTTCTTCACTGCCTACACGCCGTATCAGCCGGAGATTTCGCAGGGAACGCTGCAATCCATCTTTGAGTTCCAGACCATGATCTGCGAGTTAACCGGCATGGAAGTCGCCAATGCCTCCATGTACGACGGATCGACGGCCGCAACTGAGTCCGTGATGATGGCCGACCGCATCACCGGGCGGACTGGAGCCGTTGTCGCTCGCAGCGTGCATCCCGAGTACCGCGAAGTACTCGCCACCTACGCTAAGAACCAGGGTATGTCGATCGCGGAAGTCGGATACCAGGAGAACGGGCGAGCAGATCTCTCCGAGCTCGAAGAGGCGATCACAGACAAGACCTCGTGCGTGCTGATCCAGTCCCCGAATTTCTTCGGAACACTGGAAGACGTAGCTGCGGTCGCGGATATCGCACATAAGAAGGGCGCTTTGCTGGTTGTCGCGATCGCCGAGGCGGTCTCGCTCGGCATCGTTCGTCCACCGGTTGAAGCCGATGTTGTCGCCATGGAAGCCCAGTCCTTCGGGGTACCGGTTGGATTTGGCGGCCCATACGCAGGCGTGATCGCAACAAAAGAAAAATTCGTCCGGCAGATTCCCGGTCGCTTGGTCGGCGAAACGGTCGACAGACAGGGTCGCCGCGGATTCGTCCTGACGCTCTCGACTCGCGAACAACACATCCGCCGCGAGAAGGCCACCTCGAACATCTGTACTAACCAGGCGCTGATCGCACTGATGGCTACGATCTTCATGACTGTTTATGGCCGGGAAGGCATACGCGAATTAGCCCAACAAAACCTGGCAAAAGCCGCCTACGCCGCCGAAGAATTCGGTCGCAAGGGAAAGGTCCTGTTCAGCGGCGCGCCCCGTTTCAACGAATTTGTCGTGCAGACGAAAGAAGAGCCGCGCGCAATCAATGATCGCCTGCTCGAACGCAAGATCGTGGGTGGCTTCCCCTTGAAGAAGTTCTATCCCGAACTCGGCAACGCAGCGCTCTGGTGCTGCACGGAACTGACTACGCGCGCGGCTATCGATGCTGCGGCGAAGGAGGTGGCCTAATGAGCGATCGCGATATCAAGAAGGCCACCACGCAGGTCAATCAGAACGAGGGCCTCATCATGGAGAAGTCCTCACCCGGCAAGAAAGGCTACAAGCTGCCGCCGTTGGATGTGCCTGCCGTGAATATCTCGAAAATGCTAGGTGACCTGGAACGCCGCGACGATATTGCCGCCGAACTTCCGGAGGTCAGTGAGATCGAAATTATCCGGCACTTCACACGTATTTCGACTTGGAACTACGCCGTCGATTACGGCATGTACCCGCTCGGTTCCTGCACCATGAAGTACAACGCGCGGATCAATGAAGTAGTCGCGCGGCTCGACGGTTTGGCTGGTGCTCACCCGTATCAGCCCGAAAAGCTTTCGCAGGGCGCCATGAAGATTCTGCAGCTGCTCTCCGAGTGCCTGATCGAGATCACCGGCATGGACGCAATCACGCTTCAACCTGCCGCCGGAGCACACGGAGAACTCACTGGAGTCCTGCTGGTGCGCGCGTATCTGGAATCCCAGGGGAACCCGCGAAAAAAAATCCTCATCCCCGACTCGGCACATGGCACCAATCCAGCCACCGCTGCTATTGCCGGCTATGCGGTCGAGAATCTTAAATCTAACCAAAAGGGCATGATCGACCTGAATGCCCTCGAAAAGCAGGTCACCGAAGATATCGCCGCGCTGATGCTCACCAACCCGAGCACCATCGGTGTCTATGAGAGCGACATTCATCACATCGCCGGAATCCTGCACCGCAAAGGCGCGTTGCTCTATATGGATGGCGCCAACATGAACGCCCTCTGCGGCAAAACCCAGCCCGGCAAGAACGGCGTAGATGTAATGCACCTGAACCTGCACAAGACCTTTTCCACGCCACACGGAGGAGGAGGTCCCGGATCAGGTCCGGTCGCGTGCAAGAAGATCCTGGAGCCTTTCCTGCCGACACCGGTGGTGATCGAAAAATCCGATGGCACGCTCGGATTCGACTACAACCGCCCGAAATCCATTGGCCGCGTTCGCGCCTTCTATGGCAATTTCGGTATGCACGTTCGCGCTCTGGCCTACATCCTCGCGAACGGCCCCGATGGACTGCGGCAGACCACCGAAGACGCCGTCCTCAACGCGAACTATATTCGCAAGAAGCTTGAGGGCATCTACGAGCTGCCCTACAAGACGCAAACTCTTCACGAAGTGGTTTTCAACGACCGCATTCAGCAACGCAAAGGCGTGAAGACCGGCGACATTGCCAAGCGGCTGATCGACTACGGCTTCCATTCATACACGGTCTCGTTTCCGCTCATCGTGCCGGGCGCGTTGATGATCGAGCCGACGGAAAGCGAATCCAAAGAAGAGCTGGACTTGTTCATTGACGCGATGAAGGCAATCGCGAAAGAAGCGGAAGACGAACCCGACACGGTTCTCAACGCACCACACACGACGCGTATTTCGCGGCTCGACGAAGTCCGTGCGGCCCGCCAGCCAATTCTTCGCTGGAAAAAACAGGCAAAATACGCTGCGGAGTAAAGTTTTTACCACCAAGGCCACGAAGGTTCACAAAATGAAAAACAAAAAACCAGAACTGGGGGTTTTACTATGTGTTCCTTCGTGTCCTTTGTGGTTAGTGTTCTGTTACCTCCACGCTTGCCTGGGTGTTCTCCCATTGCAGTTTCAGCGTGGCTGCTTTCGCGCCGGTCTTCTCCAACAAGATCGTGAACTGCTCCACCGGCCCTGAGGTCTTGCCCACCTTCATGGGAACTCGAACAAGATCCTGATCCTCTTTATAGACAGTTCCCCATTGACCGGTCTGTTTGTTGATGATTAGCGTCCATTCGTTCTCGTTAGGGATCGTGTACAACGTGTACTTGCCTGCGGGCACGTGTTTGCCGGCCACCATCAGATCGGCTGTCGTAACGAAGGTAGTGGCTTCGTTCGCCCCGGTGCGCCATTCTTTGCCATATGGCACCAGGCCGCCAAAGATCTTGCGCCCCTTGGCGTACGGACGGCTGTAATCGATGGTGATACTCTTTCCGTCCGCAAACGTCACCTGCGCCTGTCCCGGCGGGCTTGGACGCTTGCTTTTGTCCGCACCCATCTGCGCGGCCAGCGTGAATGCACAAAGTAATGCAGCAACAACCAGTACGGCTTTCCGCATTTCTCCTCCTTGTTTGAAACCACGTTGAAAAGAATGCCAACCGAAGCGGGATGATTATCACAAACTGCCTGCTCCTCGTACAATCAGCCCATGTCCGCTTTTGAAACACACCGTGACGAACTCGAGAAATACGAGTTCATGATGGGCCCTGCACGCGGCCGGCTCGCTGTCACAATGGACGTCGTCACTGACGCAATGGCACTCGTAGGTCAGCATGGAGTGTATTGCCAAAGCCAGCGCTGGCCCGGCAAGCCCGTTATGGACATCCAATTGATTATGCGGTCCCTCGAAGAGGCAAAAGAACTGATCCGTAGCGTAATGGACGAGCTGAAGAAGGAAAAAGACAACGGCAGGACTGGGTGAAGACCGAAAAGCATAGAGGATCGGGCCATTGCTTCCCGAGTTCCAAGCCAATGACGAGGAGTGATTATGACGACAGACACGAACTATACCTATGAAGATGTCGCCGGAATGATCGACCATTCCTTGCTGAATCCAACTCTTTCAGTCGCGGAATTGGATAAAGGAATCGAGTTGGCGAAGCTCTATCAGGTAGCCAGCGTCTGTATCATGCCGTTTCACCTCAAGCGATGTGCCGAGATGCTGCGCGGTTCGGGCGTCGCACCGAGCACCACCGTCGGCTTTCCGCATGGCGGTCACACCACGGCCACAAAGGTTTCAGAATCCAAACAAGCGCTTTTCGAGGGCTGCCTCGAACTCGACATGGTGGTGAATATCAGCCAGGTGCTGAGCGGACATTTGAACTATGTTCAGGATGAAATCAAACAGATCGTCGACTTGGCTCATGATGCCGGCACCAAGGTGAAAGTCATCTTCGAGAACTGCTATCTCAACCGCGACCAAAAGCTTGCCCTTTGCGAGATTTGCACGACCGCAGGCGCCGACTGGGTGAAGACCTCTACCGGCTATGGCACCGGAGGCTTCACTTTCGAAGATATTGATCTCATGCTGAAGCACGTCGGGAAAGGCGTGCAGGTGAAAGCCGCTGGAGGGGTGCGCGATCTCGATACGCTGTTGAAGCTGCGGACGCTGGGAGTAACTCGGTGCGGCGCCAGCCGTACTGCCGTCATGCTGGATGAATGCCGAACACGGCTTGAAATGCCCGCAGTCGCGAGCTGAATTTGTGAGTTGGTGACAGGAGTCTGATTAGGGAATGGCTGTAGGAGGGAGGACCGGCAGGGCTTTGACGATCGCGATTAGAAGTGCCGCTGCGCGATCTGCTTGGCCTGACGTTGCATGTGCGTCTCTTCCGAACTGGCGGCGATACCCACCGCGAAGAAGAACAACACCACCAAAGTCACTGCTAACATGTTCCAACCTCCCCCAGGTAAAGGGTGAGCTAACGTAGACCCACACCACGATCCATTCAAGTTACGAGTGGGATACGTCCTCTGGTTACTACAGTTTTTTGCCGACCGCTGATGACAATCTCGCTCGGCCTTTACCGTTCTCTTGCTTGTGAAACACCAACCCTTCTGCTAACGCCGAGTTGCGCGAATCCTGCTAGCCATCGCCGCATCCTGGTTGTCCTTCGATGCTCCTATGTTGATTCACGCGCAGACACCCCCGGGAGTCCCGAAACTACAAATCACTTCTCAGGGATCAAAGCGCGCCGAGCAAGAAACCTAAACTGAGCGTGCCGGCACCCTCGGTGGCGCGCGGGCCAAGTCAACTTCCAGCCTCCTTGATAATCGGCCGCATCAGTTCCTGGAACTCGGGGAGACTCGTATCCACCGGCTTCTGCTGAATGCTTGGGCCGAGTTCCTGAACTCGATTGGAATCCTGATTGTAGGCGGGCCATGCCGGCAGGCCGGTCCCGTTGGGGTTGGCCGACTTTGCGAAGTTTACCCAATACCGCCGCAGGGTTTCGCCGAAGGTCTGCTGCCCTTGAACAAACGTCCAATCGCGTGGAAAGCTCTCGCTGAGAAAATACAACTCTTCGCCATGGCAGGCTCCGAGGCGTGCCCGTTTGCCTGCGTCGGCCCAGGTGAAAAGGTAGAGATACGCCGGTTCGCCGATCCGAGTCATGGAGCGCGCCATGGACCAGGCTCCAAACGTGAAGCCAGCGTTTTGGAGCTTAAGGTACTGCGGGGCAACGTCGGCATCCGATTGCGCTGGCCACAGGCGAAACTCCTGAGCCGCATAGCCCCCTGTGTCTGCTCGCAGGAAACTCCAGTATGCGGAGAGCGTCGACGGACCTGGTCCAAATACCGTTGCCTCACCGGCATTGCTGCCGACCAGCACAGGGATGTGCGCCTGTCTGGCTTCGGAAAAGATTGTGGCTGGCTGATCAGGAATCACCCATCCATCAACGATGGCATCGAAATTAAGTTCCGGATGACGACGCCACGCGTCCAGAATTGCCGTCGCGGGCAGGGAGCGTAGATTCCGGATTGCGCTTGCGTCCTTGACCAGACCCAGATCCGCTGCCAGCTCTTCACCGTTCCCTTCGCCCGTCCCCTGGACCTGGTTGAAGTGAACGGGCCGGCGTATATCTTCGATCAGCGTGCTCTCGCAATCTCCACTTTCCATGATGGCCCGCTGAAACAGCCCACGCGCGAGTGGAGAAGCCATCATCAGGCAGACGTCGAATGCGCCGGCCGATTGTCCCATCACGGTGATGCGGCCGGGGTCTCCGCCAAATGCCGCAATGTTCTGCTTCACCCACCGCAGCGCCTGAATCTGGTCGAGAATTCCGTAGTCACCCGACGAGTGGACCGGAGACGCCGCGGTCAGCGCAGGGTGTGCGAAAAACCCGAACGGCCCAAGGCGGTAGTTTGCCGTCACCACAACAACGCCAAGCCGAGAAAGCGGCGGACCGAGCGGATCGAGCTGGCTATAGCCACTGCGATTCGAACCGCCATGAAAGTAAACGATAACGGGAAGATCCGCATGACGTGAGAGACGCGGTGTCCAGACGTTGAGATACAGACAGTCCTCACTCCAGCGCGGATACGGCAGCCAGCCTGCGGGAAGTTGCGGACAGGCGGGTGCGAATGCCGCGGCGGTTTTCACGCCGGACCATAAGCGTGGGGGCTGCGGTGGTTCCCAGCGCAAATCTCCGACTGGAGGAGCGGCGTAGGGAATACCGAGAAATGCTGCCGCCTGGTTCCCGCCAGGCGAGCGGAGGCCCTGCAGCAAGCCGGTGTCGATCTTCACCTGCGGCAATGAATGGGTCTGCGTGCGCAGCGGACCGGCGCCCAGCACCAGCAATCCAACCAGGAGGAACCAGTGTCGCTTGGGAATGCGCATCGCGGCCTCCCCGCTCAAGGCTGCTTCCGCGTGTATTCGCCGCGGAAGGCAATCGTCCAGGTTTTGCCCTCATCGAATGACTTCTCCCATAGCTGCTCGACCCGGCTATTGTTGAGGCCGCGAATCGTCACTCGATTCAGGACGGTTTTGCCTTCTGGATCGCGGCTGGGACCGGTGAACACCGCGGAACCGGATGTGACGTTGCCATCGAGAAAGACATGGACGCGTCCCTCGTTGTCGGCAAACAGGCCGTGCCAGCTTTTGTCGTCCGCGCTGTAGCCAAAGAAGTTCTCTCCGGCGTGTCCACGGCCGCCGTCCCAGCGTTCCACCACGAGACATTTCCCCAGCTCCAGGGTGACACTGCTCTTCGCTTGAGCCCCGCCGCCGGGAGCTGCAATTGTCCAATCTCCCACCCAGAAATCGAGCGCACGGTTAGGGGGATTCGTGCTGCAAACCGACGCACCCGTAGCGGCAAAGGCTCCTGGCGAAAAGCCAATTAACGCTGTTCCGAAGACGGTCGCAAGGAGCGTGGCCAACCGCCAAACTTTCCTCATCGATCTGTGATTCCGATAGCGATTCATTTCCGATTCCTCCTGGTTTTGGATCGGCCGCTGCAATCGTCCGATTCCACTTGGTAAAGACCTGACGTTGTCTCGTATATCCGTTCTCGTCGTTCAAACCGTGGTTCTCTCCGGACGCCGCGCATGAAAGCGAAAATACCCAGCTTGCCTTTGGACCCGAATCACCTCGAGGCCGGCTTCCCTGAGCCGGCGGGGAAGAGTATCCGGGTCGACAGGAGCAAAGGTGTCACCGAGGTGAATCAATCGCATTAACGTGCTGGGCAGGGTGTCTGTGCCCACCAGTTCGCCACCCGGACGCAGGACTCTTCCGATCTCGCGAAGGACGGTGTCCTGCATTTGAGGGGAGGGCACATGATGCAACATGGTGAAGGTCGCACATCCCGAGAAGGCGGCATCGGGAAATGGCATCGCAGCCGCATCGCCAGTTATCACGTCAACATTTGCGCCGCGCATCTGCCGGCGCAGCGACGCCGCCAGTGCAGGGTCGGCCTCGATCGTCGTCAGGCGCGTGACCCGGGTGCGAAGAAATTCGGTGGTGAGGCCGGGACCGGGCCCAATCTCCAGAACGTCGTTGCCGAGCTTCGCTCCGGAAAGAATTGCGGGAAGCCTTTGTTCGAGCGTGCGCCGCCAATGGCCGGAGCTGCAGAGCCAGTGATGAAGGCGATTCACGGGCGTCCTCCTGGGACAACTTCAAACATGCCCAGAATAGGGATTTCGCAATGGCCGCGCATTCGATATTGTGTCAATGAATGTCGAAAATGCGACAGGACGCGCTCTTTGACCCACTGGCAGCGAGCGATGCCTCGATCGTCTCACTGGCCCACGATTACGCAGCGGGTCATAGGATCCCGATGCATTTCCACGACCTCGATCAATTGGTCTGTGCTGCGCGCGGAGTGATGACGGTGAGAAGCGCCGAGGGCGCGTGGGTGGTTCCCACGCATCGTGCGGTCTGGATTCCCAAAGGAACGCCGCACACGATCTCCATGTCCGGTACTGTGGCCATGCGGACGCTGTATTTCAAGCCGCGATTGGCCGCATCGCTCCCGCGGCAATGTTGCGTGGTGAATGTGCCCGCACTGCTTAGAGAGTTGATTCTCCACGCCTGCGGAGTTGGCCCGCTCGGGCGGAAGGTAGGCTGGCAGCGTCACCTGGTCGATGTGATCCTGGACCAGTTGCACCGCATCCAGATAGCGCCTTTGCAGCTTCCCGCCCTGAAAGATCCAAGAGCCCTTCGGGTTGCCGACGCCCTGCTTGCTGATCCTGCCGATCGGAGGCCACTGGCCGAAATTTGCCGAACCAGCGGCGCCAGCCGAAGGACGATTGAGCGCCTATATCTCGTAGAGACGGGAATGTCTTTTGGAAAATGGCGGCAGCAGTTACGTCTGATGGAGGCAATGCGCCTGTTGGCAGAGGGTTCAAAGGTCACACATGCCGCACTTGAAGCAGGCTACAGCACCTCGAGCGCTTTCATTGCTGCATTTCGCAAAGTCCTCGGTGCCACGCCTGGCCAGTACTTCATAGAAGTACCGAAGAGCTGATTTTTTGTACGGCGCGCGAATGGCTACCAATTCATCGCGTCCGCTGATATTGCGTCGTTTTTCGACCGCGTGAACCACGAACTGCTCCGCGAGCGGATTCATGCGCGCATTCGCCCGCCAGAGCTGCTAGACCTGCTCGATGGTTGGATACAACTTCAGTCTGGGATGGAAGAACCACGAAATGCGTGGCCGGCCCGTCTTCATCGCGCCACTTGCGCAGCTGCTTGGCAACGAACTCGGGGCCGTAGCACCACGGGAAGGAAGGTTTGCTGGAAGGAAAATTCGTTGGAATGGCTGGGATATGGGCCAGGGAGCGTAGCGACCGAGGGCCAGATCCCAGAGGCAGGCTGGCCCCAAGGTCTCTTAAGTTGAGTTTATGCAGAACTCTCATCTTAAGGAGCGAACCAACCATGCCCATTCTTCAGAGTACGCAAGAGCCTGCTGTTCTGGTAGCCATCGACATCGCTAAGTCGCGTCACGAAGTACTGATGGAATCTCCCGGCTGGAGGAATCGCAAGCGCCTTGTCCTGCTCAACACCGCCGTCGAGTTCCGGCGCTTTGCCGATTACCTGCCACCCTCAGGCATCCTGTCCGTATCGTTTTTGAAGCCACCGGCAACTACCATCGCCCGCTTGCCCACCCTATGATTGGCGGAAGGCTTTCATCTCTCGCTAGCTCCTTCGCTGGCCGTCGCTCGCACTCGAGAAGCCATGCACAACTCATGGGATAAGAACGATCCCAAGGACGCACAAGTGCTGCTGCATCTGCTCAAGACCGGCGTCATGATGGTTGGCATGTCGTTCGGCATCAATACGGGGCCGCCAATCGGGGCAAGCGAGCAACAACTGCTTGCTTTCGCCGCCCACTGGCGATACTGCTTGGAGCCGCATTTTTCGTGCTTGGCGTAAAGATGTTGTATGAACAGATCCTGTCGCCCGCTGTCACATCGTTTGCGGCCATCCAGGCGCTGTGGTGGTTTTCTGCGGCGATTGCACTCATGCTGCGGTCTCCTACCTTGGCTGAACTAACAAATGCTGCATCTGTACGGGCCTCAAGCTGATCACATAGCGAAAGACTATACGCTGAGTGGGCCGCTGCATTTCGTCCCCACTCGGGCGCAGGATGCACAATCAGGCAATGAAAATCA
>Ga0070738_10000408_pt1 | contig 123898 bp, 109 predicted proteins | sample Coa_R2_2_FD_66446 | JGI IMG/M metagenome (GOLD analysis project Ga0070738, IMG submission 66446) | Surface soil microbial communities from Centralia Pennsylvania, which are recovering from an underground coalmine fire - Coalmine... | ecosystem: Environmental > Terrestrial > Soil >... | reverse complement strand
GGCCTGGGCGGCGCCGGCGTTGCGGCGGCGCTCGAAGGGGTCGAGCGCGGTCTGGATGTGATCGCCGTCGACCGGTACGAGGGCGGCGGCTCGACCGCGGCTAACGGCGGCATCTATTACGCCGGCGGCGGCACGCGCATCCAGAAAGAGGCCGGTGAGGAGGACACGCCGGAGGAGATGTACAAATACCTCAAGATCGAGGTAGGCGACGTCGTTTCCGACCGCACGCTGCGCCGCTTCGTCGATGAGAGCGTCGAGACGGTCGACTGGATCCTCGACCATGGCGGTAAGCTGAACAGCAAGGTGTGGAAGAAAAAGGCTTCCTATCCGCCGCTCGACTATTTCCTCTATCACTCCGACAGTTCTTTGGTCGCCTCCTATGTCGCGCGCGCCAAGCCCGCGGCCCGCGGCCACCGCGCCCATACGCGGAATGGCAAGAAGGCGTGGGGTCTGGGCTATGCGATCTATGATCCGTTGCGGGATTCGGCGTTGCGAAAGGGACTCCGTTTCCATCGCTATACCGAGGCGCGCCAGCTGGTGCGCGACGGGACTGGACGGGTGATCGGGGTCAAGGTGCTGTCGATCGCGCCGGGTACGCCTCAGGCCAGGCAGTTCGGTCGGTACATCGCGCGGGCCGACAAGCTGCTCGCCATGCTGCCGCCGGCACTGCCTTTCGCGTCAATCACCATCGGTCTCGGCAATTATTATCTGCGCAAGGCGAGCCGGATCGAGCAGAGCGCTCGGCGCGAGCGCTGGATCAGGGGCCGCAAGGGCGTGTTGCTCTCGTCCGGTGGCTTCATCATGAATCCGGGCATGGTGCAGCATTTCGCTCCGGCCTACGCGGCCGGCATGCCGAACGGCACATTGGGGGATCAGGGGCAGGGGATCATGATGGGCGCGGGCGCCGGCGGCCAGCTTGCGCTCATGGGCAAGATCAGCGCCTGGCGCTTCATCAACCCGCCCAAAGCCTGGTCGGACGCGATCGTCGTCAACAAGCAGGGCAAGCGGATGATCGACGAGACCGTCTACGGTTCGGCGCTGGGCGAGCAGATCGGCGATCATAATGGCGGCGTCGGCTATATCGTCTATGACAGCGCGCTCAGGAAGCAGGCCTTCAAACAGGCGATGGACCCGATGCTGGTGCCCTTCCAGCGCGACGTCACGCTGCTCAATCTGATCTTCAACTATCGGAAGGCCGACACGCTGGAGGCGTTGGCCGACAAGATGGGTTTCGACAAGGCGACACTGCTGGACACGGTCAGCCACTACAATGCTGCCGCCCGGGGCGAGGAGAAGGATTCGTTCGGCAAGACCCAGCCCGACATGCAGGAGCTGAAGCACCCGCCCTTCTATGCGATGGACATTTCGATCTCGAGCCGATTCCTGCCCTTGCCCGTGATCTCCTTCGGGGGCCTGCGGGTCGACGAGGACACCGGCTTGGTCCTAGACGAGGCAGGCAAGCCTATCCCCGGCCTCTATGCCGCGGGCCGAACGGCAGTGGGCGTGGCGTCGAATACCTATGTTAGCGGCCTGTCATATGCCGACTGCATCTTCTCGGGGCGCCGGGTCGCGCGCCATGCGGCGGGGGCGAACAGGTAGGGCGGTTGCCGCAAGGCTCTTGGGACGGTAGGGTGCTCGGACGCCTTGTTGCGTCGTGGAGCGGGGAAATGCGATGAGCGGACAACCGGTTACCAGCCTCGATATCGACCGGCGCCTCGCTATCGCGGGCCCGATCTCGGTCCTGTTCCAGGAGCTTGCCGAGAAGTTCTTCGACCAGCCGCATATCCCGCCGGATCTCATGGAACTGGTGCGGCTGGACCTTGCCTATATGCATCGGTCGGAAGCCGAGATGGCGGTGCGGCGGCCGGAGGCTAAGGGGCTGTCGAAGGGCAAGATCGATGCTGTGCTTGCCGGCAATTGGCACCGCGATCCACAGTTCTCGGACGCCGAGAAGTCGGTGCTCAATTTCGCCGAATATTATTTCGTCGATCCCGAGACGATTCCCGACGAGGCGGCCTTCGCGGTCAGCCGGCATTTCGGGGATAGCGGGCTGGTTTGCTTGATCGAGGCGCTGGGCTTCATTGATGCCCGCATTCGTCTCGCCCTCATCTATTCGACCAAGGAGACCTGATATGGGAAGCATGGCGCGCGTCAAGGCACCCGAGGTCTCGACCGGCAATGTCGTGCGCGACAGCCCGATGGGGCTGGTGCCGGAGACGGTCGACCAGATCGCCAATCTCAACGGCCGTGTCTGGGAGCAGGGGGTCAGGCCGGCCGTCTTGGAGGTGATGCGGTTGCGCAATGCACGGACGGTCAATTGCGTGTTCTGCAAGTCTGTCCGTTATGACGTCGCCAAGAAGGACGGTCTGACCGAGGATCAGGTAGCGCAGATTCAGGACGGTCATCAGCAAAGCGACCTGCCGGAGGAAGAGAAGGCGGCGCTCGCCTTCGCCGATGTCTATCTCAAGGATCCGAAAAGCATGACGCCCGCGCTGTGGACTCGGCTCCGAAAGCATTTCACCGACCAGCAGATCGCGGTGATGGCGATCGGGCTCGGCACGTTCAACGCCTCGTCGCGATGCGCCGTCAGCCTGGGCGGGATGCCGGAGGACAATCTGCCGGTGATGGAAATCTCGGTGTCGAAATAGGGAGGGTCCGAAGATGGCTGGGAGGTTGGCGGGAAAGGTGACGTTCGTCGCCGGCGCGAGCGCCGGCATCGGGCGGGCGACGGCGAAGCGCTTCGCCGAAGAAGGCGCGCTCGTCATTGCAGCCGCGCGCAGCGGCGACAAGCTGAATACGCTCGCGGGCGAGATCGAGAAGGCAGGAGGCAAGGCCATCCCGTATGTGCTCGACGTTTCCAAACTCGACGACTATGTCGGTGCGCTGCAGAAGGTGGCGAGACAGCATGGCCGGCTGGATGTGCATGTCCACAACGCCATGGCCGGTCGCTTCAAGGCGCTCAACGACACGACGCTCGAAGAGTGGCGCGAGGACCAGCTGGTCAATGCCGACGCCTGCTTTCTCGCCACGCGCGAGGCGATCCGCATCATGGCCCCGCAAGGCGGCGGCTCCATCGTCAACATCGCGACGATTGCAGCGATGCGCTCGACGCCGGGTCTCGGATCCTACGGCGCATCGAAGGCATCGATGATTCGCTTGTCCGCGAGCGCGGCGATCGAGGCGGCCGCGGCGAATGTGCGCGTCAACGTCGTGGTGCCGGGCGTGATCGACACCGACAGCATGCGTGCCTCCTTCGGCAACGATCCCAAGATCGCCGAGATGGCGGCAAGTCAGATCCCGATGGGCCGTTTCGGCCGGCCGGAGGAGCTGGCGAACGCCGTAGTGTTCTTCGCCTCCGATGAATCCTCCTACATCACCGGTGTTGCGCTGCTCGTCGACGGGGGCAAGTTCGAGCGGATGTAGGCGTGCGATGAACGTGTCCGCCGGGCTCCCTGACGGGTTGCTCGATTGGGTCGCGCTGGTAACCAAACGGAAGGTCACCGGCGCGCATCGCCATACCGCGCGCCGCGAGGCCTGGGTCATCGAGACCGAGGGGTCCAGCCGCTATTTCCTGCGCATCGATCGCTTGTTCGCGTCCGGCCGTAAGTCGACCCGGAATCTTGGACGCGAGACCGCGCTAATCCACGCGCTGTGGAGTCGAGGCATTCCGACTCAGAGAATTCTGGGCTGGGAGCCCAACCACTGCGCAGCCCTGCAAAGCTGGGTCTCTGGCGAGGCCGAGCTGAATCATGCTGATCCGGCGCTGCGCGACAAGGTGATGGATCATCTGATGGAGGTGCTGGCCAAACTGCACGCCATCGATGCCGCAGATTTCGATTTGCAGGAGCTCGTCAGACCGCGCACGCCGCTCGATCATTCGCTGCTGGAGCTCGAAGCGATCGAGGAGCCGGGTCTGTTCCCGGTCTCGGCTTGCCTGCGCGATCCGCTGGCCGCCTTCGGCAAGCGCTGGCTGATCAACCATGCGCCGCCATCGGTCGAGCGCACGGTTCTACTGCAAGGCGACACCGGCCCCGCGAATTTCCTTTTCGACGAGAATGGCGTCACCGCGCTTGTCGATTGGGAATGGGGCCATTACGGCGACCCGATGGAGGATCTCGGCAATATCTGCGTGCGCGACTTCTTCTACCCGAGCGCCGATGGCGATCTTTCACCTTATTTCCGCCGCTACGCGGAGCTCACCGGCTTCATGCTCGATCCGGCGAAAATCGAGTACTACAAGATTCACCAGCTCATTCGTTCCGTGATCTCGCTCAATTATCTCACGGAGTTTCTCGACTGGCAGACTCCGATCGGACTCAATCTGGGCTATCGCGCGGTTGTCGACATCGAGACCTGCCGCGCGATGCTCGCAGCCTCCGGCCTCGGCGATCTCGCCGAAACCGAGACTCTGTCCGCGGACGAAGCTTCGCTGCAATCCATCATAGCCAAGCAGATCGAGCGTTTCGTGGCGCCGCATGTGAGCGACGCCTTCGGCGCACGGTTGGCTGGTGGTCATGCACTCATCGCTCAACACCTTGATCTGCGCGAACGTCACGGCGCACGCTTCGCGGCCGAGGAGCTGGCGCGCCTGCGCGACCTGTTGGGCTCTTCGGTGACGGATTTGGCGCGAGGCCGCAAAGCGCTGATCGATTACATACAGACGCTCTCGATCGCGGACGAGCCGCCGGTGCTCGCGCATCTCGCCGAAGGCGCACGCGCACAAGCGGCGCTGATGGCGCCTCTCATGACGCCCTGGGCGGGACATCGCTGGGCAAAGATCGTCTGAGCTGACGGATCGATGGGGGAAGCCGGGAGGGGGTGACCTCGTTAGCGCTGAACTAATAGACTCTCGTCGACCTCGTACACCGAGGTGGGATCGAGCAGCACGCCGGTCTCCTCGACATAACGATCCCAGGCGCGAAGCAGTTCGGCGAGCTTGCCCGGATGGCGATCGGAGAGATCCTCGATCTCGCCGACATCCTTGGACAGGTCGTAGAGCTGCCATTGGCCGGGGCCGTAGGGTGGTGGAAGGAAGAGCGCTTTCCAGTCGCCCTGCCGGATGGCCCGGCGGCCGAACAGCTCCCAGCCGGTCTCGACCGTGTCGCGATGCACGTGGTCGCTGCGACCCATGAGATAAGGCACCATCGACGCGCCGCGGAGGGGGACAATCTCGCGATCTCGGTACCGCGCGCCGGGATGCGGGATGCCGGCCATATCGAGTATGGTCGGCGCGATATCCATGACCGTCGAGAAAGCCGTGCCGATCGCGCCCTGGCGCGCGAAGCCCGGCCAGGTGACGAAGCCGGTCACGCGTATGCCGCCCTCGGTCGTGAAGGATTTGTGAAGGCGCGAGGGCGCGGTCGCGGCTTGCGCCCAGCGAGGACCGTACCAGGCGCAGGAGGTCGGGCTGCCCAGATTGTCGAGACTGTTGTCATAATGGAGCCGCACCTGCTCGGCGATGTATGGGCCGTTGAGCGGCATCGCCTCCACAATTGTGCCTTCGGCACCGTTGTCAGAAAGGAAGATCACGACCGTGTCGTCGAGCTCGCCTGTCTTCTCCAGGTATCGGACCACGCGGCCGATGTTCCAGTCCATTCGGTCGACCATCGCCGCATAGACTTCCATCATGCGCGCCGAAAGCGCGCGCTCATCGGCGCTCATCTCGCTCCATTCCTCGACGCCGTCGGCGACTACCGGGTGCGGTACGGCGTCGGGCGGGCAGAGTCCGAATTGCTTCAGCCGCGCAAGCCGCAAATCGCGCAGCTCGTCGGGCCCGCCGTCGTAGCGGCCGCGATATCGCGCGATCACCTCTGCCGGCGCCTGCAGCGGCCAGTGCGGTGCCTGATAGGGCAGATAGGCGAAGAAAGGCCGGCCGTCGCTTTGCGGTCGGTCTCCGAGATAGGCGAGCAGCCGGTCCGTGAAATAGTCCGACGAATAGAAATTCTTGGGGACGCCGGCGACATCGCGATCGTCTTCAGCGTACAGAGTCGGCACGATCGAGAAGCGGCTGAAGACTCCGCCGCCATAATGGCTGGCGCCCGCCGGCAGCAGGCTAAACGAACGTTCGAAGCCGCGTGCTACCGGCCACGCTTCGCGGTGATCGCCCAGATGCCACTTGCCGGACATCAGCGTGCTATAGCCAGCGTCGCGTAGAAGCTCCGTCACGGTGACGACGCGCTCGTTGAGATACCCCTCATAGCCGGGCGCACCCTTGAAGCCGGGCAGCGCGACTTCGAGCATCGTGCCGATGCCGGCGATGTGATGGTCGGTGCCCGTCAGCAGCATCGCGCGCGTCGGGGAGCAGGCCGGAGCCGAGTGGAAGTCGGTGAGTCGGAGGCCCTTATAGGCGAGCCTGTCGAGCCAGGGCGTCTCGATCTCGCCGCCGAACGCACCGATGTCGGAGAAGCCGAGATCGTCGGCGACGATCAACAGAAAGTTGGGACGCTTGCGATCAGGCACTTTGACGCTCGCGCTCCACGATCGCCGGTTCGGTTGAGCGGACTTCTTCGCGCCGAAGGGCGTTCGTAATCTCCGCCTGTTGCCTCTCGTCCAAGGGGAAGCTCCACATCAGGACGGCAGAGAGCAGGTGCCCCGTCGCCGGGCCGAAGGCGAAGATCAATCTGAGTGCATCGAGCGCGCCCGGCGCATTGGACGCGCCCAGCTTCGGATCGAAGCCGAAAGAGCCGACAAGCAGCAAGGCCAGACCTGCGGCGAGCGCCATCGCCGCGTTCTGGGTTACGTTGAAGACCGAGAACAGGACGCCGGCATGCTCCTTGCCGGTCGTAAGCCGCTCCTTGTCGGCGACATCGGAGACGATCGCCTTCAGCATCAGATTTCCTGAACCTTGTGAGAGACCTTGGGCGATCACCAGCGCCGTCATGCCCCACAACGCGCCTCGCGAGAGCAGAAGGATCGCAACATTGATGATGATCTGCGTAACCTCGCCCGCCACCACGGTGCGATGCTTGCCGAGCCTGTAAGAGACTTTCATCCAGATCGGCGATGCGAAGACGCCGAAGATGTACTGGATGAGCGGCAGGTAGAAGATCGCCTTGGGATCGAGGCCGAGATAGGCCGAGATGAAGAAGACGAAGAGCGAGCCGCGAAATCCTTGGCCGAGGCAAACGAAGAAATCCGACCCGATCACACGCAGCACGGCGCGGTCGGTGGCGAGAAGCTTGAGCGCAGCGCCTAGCCCGAGCTTGGATCGGATCGGCGGTGCCGGGCGCTCGGCAAAGCGGAACATCAGCAGGGGAACGCCGATCGCAAGCGAGGCTACAATGAACCAGCCCATGCTCGCGATCTTCGTCCCCAGGTCGCCATACCCGATCTGCTGCAGGAAAAGCGGGATCAAGAGAATCAGCGCGGGACCGAGCGCGGTCATGATCTGCAGATAGGTCTGTATGCGGGTCCGCTCGTGGTACTTGTCTGTCAGACTCCCGGCCCAGGCATAGAGCGGCGTCGAGAGCATCGAGAGGCTGAGGTAAAGCGCAAATAGCCAGAGGCCGAAATAGACGAGGCCGGGCCTGCCGATCGGCATGAACATCGCGATGCTCGCGATGATGAGCAGGACGCCGCCGACCACGATCCAGGGCTTGCGTTGGCCGAAACGCGTATTCGTCCTGTCGGAGAGCAGACCGACAACGGGATCGCTGAACGCGTTCCAAAAGCGGCTCAGCATGACGACCAGGCCGACGAGCCTCAGCGGCAGGTCGAAATGTTGAGAATAGAAGGCCGGCAAAAAAAGCAGCAGCGCGGTCGGGACACCGCCGATCGAGAGTCCGGCTATCGAAAAGGCGACCAGACGGGCCGCACTCATGCGAGCAGGTTCGGCTGCGTGAACGACGGAATTCATTGCGGGCGTGGTTTGTCCTGCCTATCAGCATCGCAAACCTGACATAGCCGGTAAGCCCCGGCAACCCGCGCCGCTATATTGGAGCCGGATCTATTCGGCCGACTGGTCGCCGATGCGATTGGTGAGCCGCCAGAAGGTTGCCTTGCGGGCCGCTTGGATCCGCCGCTCGCGGGCAAGCCCCGCGCCCATGATCACGAGCCCGGCGACCGAAAGGCTGAAGAGAGGCGACGCCCAACCGGATTCAAAGGCGAAGGCCGAGCCCACGACGAGAGCCAAGAGAAGCTCGGACGCTCCGCTCGGGCCGACCTTCTCGGCCGCTCCAGCCTGGTAGGCTCCGCATTTCGGCGTGCGCACGAACGGACTCTTGGTTCCGATCAGCCCTTCGACCACGGCGCGCGAGTTCGATACGAGAAGGCCGGCGTTGAGGAGAATTATGGTCACGATCGCGAGCGGAAAGCGGAACCATCGACCGCGCCTCAGCGAAAAGGCGGCTGTGCCGAGACAGAGCGCACTGGCCCCTAGGCCGAGCAGCGCCGCCGTCCCTCCGCAGCGAGAGAGCTCACTCGTGCCCTGATCGGGATCGAGCAGCAGAAGGAAGGTGCTGAGCAGCGAGAGAGCCGTTAGCGGGTAGCAAAGGGGTTGTGAGATCTGAAGCGTGAAGCCGAGTTTCGCAAGGAACGGCAGATCCGATCGCCAGACCTTGGCAAACAGCTTGCGCCCGACCTGGACGAACCCCTTGGTCCATCGGAATTGCTGCGAGCGCCAGGCCGTGAGAGTCGGCGGCAGCTCGCCTGGCACCGCGATGGTCTCGAGGAAGATCGCCTTCCAGCCCGCCAGCCGCGCGCGGAGGGACAGGTCGAGATCTTCGCAGAGCGTGTCGCCGGCCCAGCCGCCGGCCGAATCGATCGCGGCGCGCCGCCAGATGCCGCAAGTGCCGTTGAAGGGCAACATCAGGCGCGTGCGTGAGCGTGCCCGCTGCTCGATCATGAAATGGGCGTCGATCATCATCGCCTGGGCGATGGTCAGCGGGTTCTCCAGCCGGTTCAGATGCTCCCATCGCGCCTGCACGAAGGCAAAGGTCTCGTCGGTGAGCAGTGCCGACATGGCGCGTTTCAGGAAATCGGCCGGCGCGACGAAATCTGCATCGAAGATAGCGATGAAGGGGCTATCATCTTGAGTCAGCCCGTTGGCGAGAGCCCCGGCCTTGTACCCCTGACGATCGCGACGGCGCACGTGGCGGATGTCGAAGCCTTGCTCGCTGAAGGCGGCAGCCAGTGCCGCTGCGACATCGCTCGTGAGATCTGTCGAATCATCGAGAAGCTGAATGCGGAGCCGGTCGCGCGGCCAGTCGAGCGCCGCGGCCGCGCGTAAGGCGCGCGCCACCACGTCCGGCTCGTTATAGACCGGAAGCTGGATCAGAACCCGCGGCAGATCGGCCGGAAGCTTTGCGACGACTTGCCGCCGCCACTGCCGACCTGCGGTGAGGGGTAGCGCGGCGCAAAGCGCCAGTAGATTGAGACTGAGCACTGCCAGTAAGGCGAAGGGCGCCGCAGCCATCCATTCGAGGATCGGCCAAATCACGGTGCCGCCGCCGCTTTCGCGGTCGCTCTCGGGCTCGGGCCTTCGATTCCCGTCATGGGCGATCCAGGCGGTTGCGAGGAAGCCCGTCCGCACGAGGATCATCGGCGAAGCGGGTATGCTGCTGTGAAATGCGGCGGCGTCGCCGAGTGTTCCCGGCTATGCGAGCTTCTGGGACCTATGGCCGGCCATATTGTAGAGGTTTTGGGAGGTCCGTGTAGATTGGAAGCGATTAGTCCCAGCGCCGGCTCGCGCGCTGCGAGCTTCTCTCGGCATCGACCGTTACACGTTGTGTGATCTCACGGCCGTCGCGGATGATCGTGAGATTCAGCGTCTGGCCGAGGCGCGCGAGGTCCATTCGCCGGCGGAGATCGGCGACGCTGTGTATGGGCGCACCGTCTACTTTCGTGATCACGTCGCCGGGCGCGATACCGGCTCGCGCAGCGGCCGAATCCTCGGCGACCTGGGCCACAACCGCACCTTCCGTTTGCTGCAGTCCAAGGCTCGACGCGATGTCCGGCGTGAGGTCCTGGGGACGGATGCCGATCATGCCGCGCTTCACTTGGCCACTCTGGATCAGCTCCCGCATGATTGTCCGGACGAGATTGGCTGGAACCGCGAAACCGATGCCGACATTGCCGCCTGCAGGGCCGAGGATCGCCGTGTTTATGCCGACCAGCTCACCTTTGAGATTGACCAGCGCGCCGCCCGAATTGCCCGGGTTGATGGCGGCGTCCGTCTGAATGAAATCCTCGTAGCCTTCGATCCCCAGGCCCGAACGGCCAAGCGCACTCACGATGCCCGAGGTCACGGTCTGACCGAGTCCGAACGGATTGCCCACGGCCAGGACGAAATCTCCTACCTCGAGGCGCTCGCTGTCGCCGAATGGAACGGCGACCAGATTGGGAGCGTCGATCTTGAGGACGGCGATGTCGGTCTCGGGATCGCGCCCCACCAGCGTGGCGCTGAAATGCCGCTTGTCCTTGAGCGTCACCTCGATCTTCTGATTTTGGCCGACGGCCACGACGTGGTTGTTGGTGACGATGTAGCCGTGCTCGGCGTCGACGATCACGCCGGAGCCCGCGGCCTGAACCTGTTGCCGGAGCGGCTGGTTGGGCAAGCGGAAGAACTGGCGGAAGAAAGGGTCGGCCAGGAGCGGATTCTGCACCTCGACGCTGCCGCTGACGGCGATGTTGACGACGCCCTGGACCACCTTCTTGACAATCGGCGCAAGCGTCGGGACGTCATCGACGATCGGGATGCTCGCGTCGGCGCGGCCGGCGAGCGATATGGTCCCCAAACAAAGCGCCGCTGCAATAGCATTCCGCAGGGCGGCGCGTCTTACGATTGCCATTCCTTCGATTGCTCCTGGTGATGACCGATCAGGGCCAGAAATCCTCGGCTGCGATTGAAAAATTCATGTTGGCGACGGTCGTGCTTCCCGATGTCGTAATGCCGACGAGATTCCCTCGCGCATCGAAGAGCCCGCCGCCGGATGAGCCGTGCCAGCTCGGGGCAGAATTCTGGATCATTCTTACGCCCTCGTTGAGGCGCAGTCCCGCAACGATGCCTTCGCCGAAGCTGAGCTCGAGGCCGGAAGGCGTCCCCAGGCTGAAGACCGGCTCTCCGACCTTGAGGCTGTCGAAGCGTCGGACGCCATGGATCGGATGGACGACCATGTCGTCGGTCTTGAGGAAGCAGCGGTCTCCCGCCGGGTCGGCGTAGAGGATCGTCGCACGACCGGAGAGCCCATGCTGGGTGATGCGGACGTTGGGGCGGCCCGCGACGACGTGGCAGTTAGTGAGAAGGACGTGCTCTGTGACGGCGACGGCGCTGCCCTGCGCGTGCCCCTCTCGTTCGGCGAGCTCGACCGGCTGGTCGCTCGCGATCACGATATAGACCGATGGCGCCACATGGTCATAAAGGGCGGCGGGGGAAAGTGCGGGTCCCTCCCGTTCAGGCGGCATGGGCGGCCGCATGCGGCGCCATTGGGAAAGCACGAAGGTCGGGAATCCGGAGGCCGCCGCGACGGCATGCGGAACCGGACCAGGCGTCATCACCTGGCCCGACGCGGCAATCTCCGCGCGCAATGGCCCGCCGCCGGCCTCGTTCTTGACCGGCAAGCCTGCGGCCACCAGCTTTGCGCGTTCACATGCGAAACGGTCGGCCGGTATCGGCTGGCTGCACGCTTTTTGGATTGCTGCGCGCTCGTCAGGGGATGCAACGGACAGGTCTGGCTTGCGCCCTCGGCGCGCGAGGCCCAGCACCTGGTTGGATTCGCACATCTGTCGCGCCATGGCGCTGCGCTCGGAGCCACAGAGCGATTCGATTGCCGCGCGCTCACCGGGGGACGTACCGGCAAGCTCGGACGTATCATCGGCCCGCGAGCAAGGCGCAAGAAGGAGGAAGGCGAGGGCCAGGGCCGCCGTTAGCGCGAAATGCTTCCGATTCATCCGGCCGATCTTACCCAACCAAAAATCATATTCACGATCGCCTGAGTGCTCATCGTGCGCGCGTCCGACAAGGCCGCTGGATTGCCGTTGTTCACCATGCGTCCGTGCGAGTCCAGGACGATGACGGTGGGCACCGCCGAGATCTCGACGTGATAGCGGGACGCGAGATCCAGATTCTTGTTCAACCGGCCAACATCGATCATTACGACTTCGAATGTCCGGTCGACCGCCGGCTTGACCTCGGCGAGTGCCAGCGTCCCGGCCAGCACGCGGCAGTCGGCGCACCAGTTGCCGCCGAAATCGAGCAACACGAACTTGCGATTCGACTTCGCCCTGTTGATCGCCGCGGCGACAGCCGCCTCGGCGTCGGCCGAAGAATCGTAAGGGCTGGGAAGCGGAGCTGTCAGGGGCGACGTCACCTGCGGCACGGTGATCTCCGCCGGGGCGGCGGTTGCGCTTGCAAAGACCAGGGCTCCCGCAATGGCTGCGGACGCCCTCCTTACCGACTTGGACTTCATCGTAACCCGTGCGATCGAACTCGAGCCGAAGCTCGCTCGATGCAGTCTAGCATAGAGCAGATCAGGGCAGGAGCCGCCGGATCTCGGCCTCGAGCTCGGCCGGGCGGTAGGGCTTTTCGAGAATCCGGCCGTGCAGGATGCCCGCCTCGGATTTGGCGCGGGCGATGTCGCGGTAGCCGGTGGTATAGAGGATCTTAAGGACCGGACGCCGCTGCTTGACCATGTCGGCAAGGATGATCCCGTCCACCCCGGGCATCACAATGTCGGTGAACAGCAGATCGATCGTCGGGCTTTCCTCGATGACCCGCATCGCCTCCATACCGTCCGCGGCGCTGGCCACCGGATAACCCAAGGACCGAATCAGGCGAACTGCGAATTCACGCACCAGCTCGTCGTCTTCCACCACAAGTATACGGGGGTCGGTATCCGGCGCGGTATCGTCGTCGAAATCGTCCGAGGGGCGAACCGCTTCTTTGCCTACATGGCGCGGCACCGCGCTCTGCGCAGGATGGCTGGAAATGCCGGTGCTGCCATCGACTGCGGAATTCATGCTTTGCTACCAACTTCGAGCCGCGAGGCACGTCGACAATTCGGTACTGTGGGAAAGCCTCGAACGGTTCGACGCCGCGCCATGCGGTTCATGATAGTTGTAATCCTTTCAACAGGCTACAGGTAAGGCGCGCGGACCGTCAAGCCGTCCATCACGGTGAAGCCATGGGTTTTTGGGTCTGAGGAGCAAATGCTCGTCTCCATCGACTCAAGCGACGACCGTATCCTAACCCGTATTCCGCCGCGATGAAGCTTCGAGTTGCAACTCCGCAGTGCGCATCGCGCGCTCCAAGCCGCCGCCAAGCCAAAGAAGATACATCCGGACATCTCCGATCAGCGACCAGAGGGGATTGCCGAAGGTCGCCGGCCGGTTGCGCTCGACGAGGAAGTGGCCGATCCAGGCGAAGGTGTAAGCAAAAGCCAGACCGCCCAGGACCCACCAGGCGTTGGCCGACAGAATCGCCGCCCCAATTCCGATCAGGCCGCCGGTCGAACCGACATAATGGAGGGCGCGGCATCGCGGATCGCGATGAGCCATGAGGTAATGCGGCCAGAATGCTCGGAAGCTCGATGGTTTCCCTCCCATGTTTCGGATATAGGCTGTTGGCGGAAGTTTGCCAGCATTTCCAGCCCTCGGAGACGGCTTCGGCCGGCATGGAGTCCAGGCCATGGGTCAGGCGGATCGGGCGAGATATCGGGAGAACCTTCAGGGCGAGGTCGACAGCGCCACGCTCTATCGCGCGCTGGCGACGATGGAAGCGAATCCGAAGCTCGCCGAGGTCTATAGCCGGCTGGCGGCGATCGAGGAAAAGCATGCGGCGATGTGGCGGACGCGGCTCGGAGCTTCCGGGGCGTTCGCCAAGCCGGTACGCGTCGGGTTTCGTACACGAGCCCTCATTTGGCTCGCACGCCGCTTCGGAGCAGCCCTGGTGCTGCCGGTGATCCATACGCTGGAGCAGGTCGACAGTGGGACTTACGACGATCAGCCCGAGGCAGTCGCGGCTGGCTTGCCGGCGATGGAGCGCTCGCATGCCCGCATTCTTGGCGCGATCGCAGGGGAAAGGACCCAGGGGCTGGCGGGAAGCGCCTTGGCGCAGATCGAGGGGCGCCATCGTGGCGCGAGCGGCAATGCGCTTCGAGCCGCAGTGCTCGGCGCCAATGACGGGCTGGTCTCCAATCTGAGCCTCGTCATGGGGGTCGCCGGCGCGGCGATGCCCTCCAGGACGGTGCTCGTTACCGGCCTTGCCGGTCTGTTGGCGGGCGCCTGTTCGATGGCCATGGGCGAATGGCTGTCGGTCAATAGCTCGCGCGAATTCAACCAGCGCCAGATAGACGCCGAGGCGCGCGAGCTGCGCGAAGTGCCGGATGAGGAAAGGGAGGAGCTGGCCCTGATCTACGAAGCCAAGGGGCTTGCTCCGGAAGAAGCGAGGGCGCTGGCCGAAAGATTGATGGCGAACGAGGAGACGGCTTTGGATACGCTGTCGCGCGAGGAGCTCGGTATCGACCCTCAGGAGCTCGGTGGATCAGCCTGGACCGCGGCCGGGTCATCATTCCTGCTCTTTTCCGCCGGCGCCATCTTTCCCGTCGCGCCCTATTTCCTGTTCGGTGGGATGGAGGCTGTGTGGGCCAGCATTGGGCTCAGCAGTCTGGCACTCTTCGCCATCGGCATCGCAACGAGCCTCTTCACCGGTCGGGGAGCGATCTTCTCGGGAACGCGGCAGCTTGTCGTCGGCTTGGCCGCGGCGGGCGTGACCTTCGCCGTCGGCCGCATTATCGGCGTCGCGGTCACCGGCTAAATGTTCGCCGAGCTCCGTGCGCTGACGCCCAAGCAGCGCTCTGCTTTCCTTGCGAGCTTCCTCGGCTGGACGTTGGATGCGTTCGACTTCTTCCTTCTGACCTTCGTCATTCCGGATATCGCCAGGGAGTTCTCGGTGGCTGTGGCCGATGTGGCCGAAGCGCTGTTCCTTACCCTGGCGATGCGACCGGTCGGCGCCTTCGTCTTCGGGCTGCTGGCCGAACGATTTGGCCGTCGGCCGATTCTGATGCTCGACATCCTTCTCTACTCCGCGCTCGAGCTCGCCACGGCGTTTTCGACCTCGCTCGAGATGCTGCTCGTCTTTCGCGCCCTGTTCGGATTGGCAATGGGCGGGGAGTGGGGTCTGGGTGCCTCGCTCGCCTTCGAGACGGTGCCGCCGAAGGCCCGAGGCATCGTCTCCGGCATCCTCCAGGAAGGCTACGCGGTGGGGAATCTGCTGGCGGCGATCGTCTTCGTCGCGTTGTTCAACACGATCGGCTGGCGCGGCATGTTCGTTGTCGGCGTCCTTCCCGCCTTCCTGGTCGTCTATCTGAGGCTCCATGTCGAAGAATCGCCGGTCTGGGTCGCGACCCGGGCGAATCGCGAGAAATTTCTCCAGAGCATCTGGCAGTCGATCCGTGGGCGGTGGGGGCTGTTTTTCTACGTCGTCGTACTGATGGCTTGCTTCAATTCGCTTTCGCACGGGTCGCAGGATTTGTTTCCGACCTATCTGCGGCTTCAGCATCATTTGGATACGCAAGCCACCAGCGTGATCACCGCGGTCGGGAATTTTGGCGCCATCACCGGCGGCGTGCTCTTCGGCATCTTGTCGGAGCGGATAGGGCGTAAGCGCGGCATCATCCTGGCCGCGCTACTGACCCTCGTTACGATCTATCCCTGGGCGTTCGGCGCGACGCCGGTGGTGGTCGCCGTCGGCGCGTTTCTGGTGCAGCTGGCGGTCCAGGGCGCCTGGGGCATCGTGCCGGCGCATTTGAACGAGCTCGCGCCCGAGGGGACGCGCGGAACTTTTCCCGGCTTCACGTACCAGCTCGGCAACCTTCTAGCGTCGCGCAATCAGGTGCTCCAGGCCAAGCTCGCGGACCCGGCCAGAGCCGTCTTCGGGCTTCCCGGCTCGAGTTACGGTTTCGCGCTCGCCCTCGTCACCGGGATTTCGGCGCTGCTGCTTATCGTGATCACCTGGTTCGGGCCGGAACGGAAGGGCATAGCCTTCGCCGGTCAGGAAGGCGAGCCTGCCGATCCCGAGCGTCAATTGGGGCCCGCCGAGCCTCTCAACGCCGCAAGATAGCATTTGAAATAGGTCTTGGCGGTGGTCCGGTAGATCTTGTCCAGCAAGACCTCGTGCCGGGCGCGTCTTTCCTTCAGGCTCATCACGAGGGCCAGGTGGATGGCGTCGGCGATCTGGTCGGGATCGTGCGGGTTGACCAGAAGTGCCTCGGTGAGCTCGTCCGCCGCCCCGGCGAAGCGGGAGAGGACGAGGACGCCGGGATCGTCGGTGTCCTGGGCCGCGATGAACTCCTTCGCGACCAGGTTCATGCCGTCACGGAGCGGGGTCACCAGCCCGATACGCGCGATGCGGTAATAGCCGGCAAGAGCACCGCGCCCGATCGCCCGGGCGCCGTAGCGAAGTGGCACCCAATCGACGTCCGAGAAACGCCCGTTGATGTGCCCGGCCAGGCCGTCGAGCTCGGCGCGAAGCCGTCGATAATCGTCCACCTCCTCGCGCGAGCGAGCGATGATCTGAAGGAAGCTCACGCGCCTCAGATGCTCGGGGTAGCGGCTGAACAGGCCTGCGATGCCCTCGAACCTGTTGGGCAGGCCTTTCGAATAGTCCAGGCGGTCTACGCCGATGGCGAGTGCGCGCCCGACCAAGCTCTCTTCGAGCCTTCTGGCTTCGGTCGACGTCATCGCTCTGCGGGCCATGCGCGCGAAAGCGGTCGGATCGATGCCGACGGGGCAGGCTATCAGATGCGCTCGCCTGCCGTTGATCTGAGCGACGGAGCCGCCGACCGTCGCGCCCAGGATGTGCTCGACGCTGTCGGCGAAATCGCTGACATGTTCGTTGGTCTGAAAGCCGATCACATCGTAGTGGCAAAAATCGGAAAGCAGCTCGTTTGCCACGGGAAGCGCCCTGAAGACGCTCGCCGGGACGAAGGGCACGTGGAGGAAAAAGCCGATGCGGTTGCGGACGCCGAGCTCTCTCAAAAACCGGCCCATCGGGATCAGGTGATAATCGTGGATCCAGATGAGGTCGTCCGGCTCCAGCATGGGCTTCAGCACTTCGGCCAAAGTCCGATTCACGGAAAGATACCCGCGCCAGTCCTCGCGCCGGAATCGAAGGCGCTCGGCCTGAAAATGGAACAACGGCCAAAGGACGCGATTGGAGAACTCGGAATAGAAATGGCGGAATTCCGAGGCATTGAGATCAATCGTGGCATAGAGGACGCCGCGGGCTTCGACGAGGGAGGGCGTGTGCGTCGTCTGCGGGATCGTCCGTCCGCTCCAGCCGAACCACACGGTCCCGGGGATGAGGGCGTCCTTCAGCGCGACCGTGAGCCCGCCCGCGGCCGGGCCGCGGCTCTTCGGTATAGGCACGCGGTTGGATACGATCACCAGGCGGGCCAAGGATCCTCTTTCCGCGCTGCGGAACGGCTGGCGTGCGCGATCCGCCGGCAAGCGGCGAGACGTCTTCCGCCAAATTCGGGTTCAAACGATCGGATGGCCTTTCCCCGCGCGTGAAATCACTGAAATATCGCCGATAGAACGCCTGGAATAAGGAAAGTGATCCCCTCTGGGCGCGCGTCCTTGCCCGACCGAGGCCCTTGCTCCATCTTTGAGGGACGTTGTGCCAGGCACCATGGGAGGGATGGATGATCCGTCAGATCGACCATTACAACATTCGCACCGGCAAGATCGACGAGACGGTGAAGTTTTATTCCGAGGTGCTCGGCTTACGCGACGGGCCCTTTCCGGGCGACCGCAAATTCGGCGCTTGGCTTTACGACACCACGGAACGCCCGGTGCTGCATCTGATCGCGGTCGATCCCGACAATCGCGGCGAGGCCTTCCAACGCGTAAAGGCCCGGCTGGGCGAACTCGGCGGCACGATCGATGATTTCGTGCTGGAGGGCTCCGGCGCGATCGACCATGTCGCCTTCGAATGCACCGACTACGACGGCATGCTTGCGAAGTTCCGATCCTTGGGCATGAAATACGCCCAAGCCGACGTGCCGCAAATCAATCTAAGGCAGATTTTCGTCCACGACCCCAACGGGGTAACGTTGGAGCTGAATTTCCGGTAATCCACGCGACGCCGGCCTAACGCTGGACTTTTCGCCCACTATCAAAAGAAGCGGATCATTGCGGCGCCGCCAATCAGCAGCGTGGCGCCCATGATTCGCGCCGGACCAGCGGGATGGGCAGGGAATCCGAGAAGGCCGAAATGATCGAGCAGCAGGGCTCCCAAGGTTTGACCGGCGATCACGAGTGCCATGGTCGTCGCGGCGCCGAGCCGGGGCGCCAGGAGGATTACGAGAAAGACATAGGCCGAGCCGCAGGCTCCGCCGAGCCAGACCCAAGCCGGAAGCGACAAGACCGTCTGCAGCTTGGGCGCCGTTCCGCCGGCCAACAGGAGAAAAGGCGCCGCGATGATGCTGCCCGAAACGACGGCAAAGAGAGCGCCCCAGAAAGGGTTCGCAAGTCCTGAGCTCATCATGGCGTTGAGGCCCGCCTGGATGGCGAGCAGCGATCCCGCGCCCAGGGCGAGCAACATAATCCAGAAGAGGGACATCGGCGCCTCGTGGCTGTTGACAGGTTTCTGTAGTCCCGAGAGAGATGCGGTAGGAAGTTTAGCGGGATTCGTCGGGATGGCTGAAGGTGATCGCGGCCGGTCCGCCACGCCGGCGATATCGATCGAGCTCGGCGCCGTCATCGTGGCGGTGTCGGACGACGTGCCGTTGGTCCTAACCGTAACCGATGCCGGTTCCGGATTGGCGGCCCTTCCGTCCGGTACGCTCGACCCTAATGCCCACCCCACGCTGGAGCGCGGCTTGCGCGGCTGGGTTTCAGAGCTGACCGGGCTCAAGCTCGGTTATGTCGAGCAGCTCTACACTTTCGGCGATCGCGGCCGCGATCCGGCGAGCGAGACGCCGGACAAGAGGCTCGTCTCGATCAGCTATCTTGCGCTCACCTCCGCCGCGGCGCTGCCCAGCGCCGGAGACGCCGCCTGGCGCGATTGGTATTCTTTCTTTCCATGGGAGGATTGGCGGGCAGGTAAACCCGAGATCCTCAAATCCGAGATCCAGCCGGCGCTGGAGAAATGGATTGCCGCCGCCCCCGATATCGCTTCGCGCGACCGGCGCTGGGACCGTTTCGCCGTCGCTTTCGGCGGCGGACGGCTCCATTGGGATCCGGAGCGAACCCTCGACCGCTACGAGCTGCTCTACGAGGCCGGCGCAGTGGCCGAAAGCCGCCGCGCAAAATGCGGTCCGACCGATGCGGCGGGCTTTGGCCTGCCGATGGCCCGCGACCATCGTCGGGTCCTAGCTACGGCAATTTCCCGCCTGAGGGGCAAACTCACCTATCGTCCGGTCGTCTTCGAGCTGATGCCCGGAAGCTTCACTCTTCTGCAGCTTCAGCGGACCGTCGAGACATTGGCCGGAATTCGCTTGCACAAACAGAATTTTCGGCGTTTGGTCGAGCGCGGTGGGCTCGTTGAGCCGACCGGCGCGCGGGAGACCCGCACCGGCGGTCGTCCTGCAGAGCACTACCGCTTCCGTACCAAAGTCTTGTCCGAGAGGCCGGCGCCCGGGGTCGGTCTTCCAGAACGAAAACTCTAGGGGCAAAGCTCGATCCCTCGCGCGCGAGGATTGCGTTTTGACCCCGATGCCTGCCGAAGGTGCGGGGCGTGAAAACACGCTCCAGGAGGTGGACCGATGCGCTCGATGCTGTTCGGACAGCCCGTCCGCCGGTGGCGGGATCAGTACACCCCCAATTTCTGGGACCTCGTCGCCTTTCCGCTCCTGTTCGGCCTCCTGGCGCTACTCGTAGTCGGGGCCAGCGGCATGGCGAAGCCCTTCGATTTCGGCAAGCAGGAGCCGATCTCGCTCGGGGTCGCGATCCTGCCCTATTACGCGCTTCGCACCGTGCTGCGGATGTTCATCGCGCTCGGCGTGTCCTTCGCTTTCACGCTGGTCTATGCCGCGGCGGCCGCGAAGAGCCGGATGGCGGAGAAGATCCTGATCCCGATCCTGGACATCCTCCAGTCGATCCCGATCCTCTCTTTCCTCAGCATCACAATCACCGGCTGGATCAGGCTGTTTCCAGGCAGCCTGCTCGGTCCCGAATGCGCAGCGATTTTTGCAATCTTCACGAGCCAAGCCTGGAACATGACGTTCAGCCTGTACCAGTCGCTGAGGACGGTTCCGCTCGATCTCCAGGAGGCGGCCCGCATGTACCATGTCGGGCCCTGGAAGCGATTCTGGCGCCTGGAGCTGCCGCACGCGATGCCGAATCTGATCTGGAACATGATGATGTCGGTCTCGGGCGGCTGGTTCTTCGTCGTCGCTTCCGAGGCGCTCTCGGCCGACGGCCAGGACATCACGCTGCCGGGCGTGGGCTCCTACATCAAGGTGGCGCTCGAGCAGCGGAACCTGACCGCGGTGGGGTATGCGGTCGCCATCATGCTCCTTGTTATTCTGGCCTATGATCAGCTCTTCTTCCGACCGCTGCTCGCCTGGTCGATGAAGTTCAAGGCTGAGGTCGATCCGGGCCTCCAGCCGGATCGCCCCTGGTTCCTGACGATGCTGCAGAAGGCAGGCCTCGCGCGCGCCTTCCGCGCGATCCTGTCGCAAGGTGGTCTCATCTGGGATCGGACTCTCGGCGCCGCCTTCCGGCGCCTGCTGACCCTTCTGGGAGTGGGCGGGGACGCGCCCATGGACAGGGCTCGTCGTCTGCCGCGTGAAGTGGAGCTCGCCTACAACGCAGTATTGTTCGCAGGTGCGGCCTATGTTGCCTATCGGCTGGGCTCCGTTGTCGCGCGCGATCTCACATTGTCCGAAGTTGGGCACGTCTTCTATCTCGGTCTCCTGACCGCGATCCGCGTGCTGGTTCTGATCCTGCTTGCTACCTTCATCTGGGTGCCGATCGGCGTTTGGATCGGCCTCCGTCCCCGGGTGACCACCAAGGCGCAACCGATCGTCCAGTTCATGGCGGCCTTTCCGGCGAATTTGTTCTTTCCGGTCGCGGTGGCGCTCATCGTACATTTCAATCTGAATCCCGAGATCTGGCTGTCGCCTCTGATGATTCTGGGCACGCAGTGGTACATCTTGTTCAACGTGATCGGCGGCGCTTCGGCGTTGCCGCGTGATTTCCAATACGTCTCGCAGAATCTCGGAGTATCACGCTGGCTCTGGTGGCGGCGTCTCATCATACCGGGAGTCTTTCCGGCCTATATCACCGGCGCTCTTACCGCCTCGGGCGGCTCGTGGAACGCGGCAATCGTGTCGGAGGTCGTGCAGTGGGGCGACACGAAGCTCTCCGCCTCCGGCATCGGCGCCTATATCGCGAACGCGAGTGCCGACGGCGACAATCCGCGCCTCATTCTGGGCACGGGCGTGCTTTGTATTTTCGTGCTGCTCTTGAACCGGCTGCTCTGGCGGCGGCTTTACGATTATGCTGCCGAGCGCATGCGGCTCGACGACGTGTGAGGATAGGACATGGTCGACAATTCCGCGCTGATCGAAGTCGAGCATCTCTTCAAGACCTATCCGGTAGCCGATCACGGCGACCGGCTGGTGCTGGAAGACATCAATTTTCGCATGGTGCCTAACGAGATTGTCGCGGTGCTCGGCAAGTCGGGCTCCGGCAAGTCGACCTTCCTCCGGATCCTCGCCGGATTGTCCGAGCCTTCGCAGGGCGAGGTCCGTTATCGCGGTCGACCGGTCCATGGACCGGTGCAGGGCGCGGGCATGGTGTTCCAAAGCTTCGCGCTGTTTCCCTGGCTCACGGTGCTTGGAAATGTGGAGCTGGGCCTCGAAGCGCAGAACATCCCGCGCGAGGAGCGCCGCAAGCGCGCCATCGCGGCGATCGACCTGATCGGGCTCGACGGTTTCGAATCAGCCTATCCCAAGGAGCTGTCGGGCGGCATGCGCCAGCGGGTCGGCTTCGCCCGCGCGCTCGTCATCAATCCTGACGTGCTGCTGCTGGACGAGCCTTTCTCGGCTTTGGATGTGCTGACGGCCGAGACGCTGCGCGGCGACTTGGTTGATCTCTGGCTCGACCGCAAGATTCCGACTCAAAGCATCCTCATGGTCTCGCACAACATCGAAGAGTCGGTGGAGATGGCGGACCGCATTCTGATCTTCTCCTCCGATCCCGGTCGAATCCGCGCCCAGATCGCAGTGCCGCTGCCGCGCCCGCGTGATTGGAACAGCCCGGGATTCCGCCACATCGTCGACCAGGTCTACACGATCCTCACCACCACGCCGGGCGGCACCGCGCACAAACGCGCGCGCGGCGAGCCCGGTGTGGAGGGGCAGGAATTCACCATGCCGCTGCCTGATGCACCGACCCAGCAGATCTCGGCGATCATCGACACGCTGATGGAAGACCGTTATCGCGGCCGTGCAGACCTGCCGGATTTGGCGGAATATCAGAACCTCTCGATGGACGATCTCTTCGTGCTGCTCGACGGGATGCAACTTCTGGGCCTGGCGCATGTCGCGGGCGGCGATATCGAACTCACCGCGATCGGCCGGGCCTTTTCCGAAGCCGAGATCGACGAGCGCAAGCGCATCTTCGGCGAAGCGCTGCTGCGCAACGTGCCGCTCGCCGCGCATATCGTGAAGGTGCTGAAGGAACGTCCCAATCACCGCGCCCCGGCTTCGCGCTTCCTCAATGAGCTCGAGGACCATATGAGCGAGGAAGAGGCGGGCGTGACGCTCGACCGCCTCATCACTTGGGCCCGCTACGCGGAGCTCTTCGCCTATGATTACGACACCCAGACCCTGCGGCTCGAGGACGAGGAGGCGCGGGAAGCGGCGGAGTAGAGCCGCCGACGAAACTCATAAACGTCTCAAAATAGACCCAGGAAATCTTCCTGAGCTTGCGCCGTTAATGCATGGAAAATAGAAGCCACACCGATTTTCATGCGCTCTCACTCCATAATCGTCCTTCTCGCCCTGGCGTTCGCGGCCGGGTGCGGGACCACCTCCAGGCAATCCGGAACGGCCGATGTCCGATGGCCCGGCATCGCGCAGAGGCGGGAGACCGATTTTGATCGGCGGACCTGGAACGGCACGTCGGTCAGGTTGGTCGGCCAGTTGCTGGAGGACATCCCTGATCGGATCGATTCCGCAGCCGAGCACAGGCTGGCGCGCAACATCCTGGTGACCATGGCTGACGCGCCGCCGGACGCGCCGGACAGCAGCGCCTTCATCGCGTTGCGGACCGCCAAGCTGATGGCGATGGGTAACTTCGCCGACGCCGCGGCCCTGGGGCGCCAAGCACCCGATCTTCCGCGTGACGCGGAAGAAGCGGAGCGCGCAGCCGAAGCGGAGCTGCTGGCCGGCGAAACGGAAATGGCTTGCATCGATTACCGCGCCCTCGCACAGAGATCGTCGGGAAGGCGGATCGGACAGGCCGTGGCGCTCTGCGCGGCGAGGGCAGGCGAGCCCGGCGCGGCACCCCCCGGAAATAATGCGGGCGTGCTTGTCCGTATCGCCGGTCAGCCGCTGCCGGCGACCTTGCCGGATGCTTCGATTGCCGAGCTGGCTGCCATCGGGCTCGATCCAAAGCTGCCACCGGCCCGGCGCCTCGAGGCGGCATTCGAGGCTGGCCGCGCAAGCGCCGTCGATGGCGCAGCTTTGGCAAAAATTCTCCAATCCGCGCCGGCTCATGGACGCGCGCAGCCCCAGCCGCCGACAAGCGGCGTCGACGCGGCCGTCTTGTTCCACGCGATCGAACAGGCCGCCCCCGCTCGGAAGCTGGCCTTGGCCGAAGGCGGCATCTTGTCTCCCGCCGGCGGCATCGATCAGGTGAGCGTGGCTCTCGCGGTGCCGCTCCGCGCAGTGAAGCCAGGCCCGGGATCGGCGTCGCTCTCGGCCCGGTTTGCGCGGCTGCTCTATGCCGTGGGCGACATTGATGCCGCTCGGCCCTGGGCTGAGCTCGCGACCAGATCGGGGCAGGCCGGGGGCATTTGGCCCTATCGCGTCGTGCTCGGTCAGGCCAAACCGGCGGAATTCGACAAATGGCGCAAACAAACGCGGACGGACCGACCGGAGAAGATTCTGGCCGTCGTTTCGGCCTTCGGCGGTGTTCCCATCGTAGAGGCGGCCGACCGGTCGGCTTCGACGGACGTTGCCGCCATGGACGGAGCCGCCAACAGCCAGCGGGTGGGCGAAACGGTACTGCGCGCCCTGGCGCTACTCGGGTCCGATGGGCCGGCGCGAACGGACCCGGAGACGCTCGGCCGCGTTCTGATGGATCTGGACCGGGTGAACCTGCATGAGGAAGCGCGCGCGCTCGCCTTCGAGGCCCTCGCCGGGGCCAGGGCGGGAGCCCAGGTTGACAAGCCCGGGACTAATGCTCACTCTTAGCATAAGTCTCAGGGGAACGGATATTCCAGATCATGCTCGCCAGTGCTGTCCGCGCCCGCCCGGCGCCCCTCGCCTATTCGCCTTCGGTCGCGCGGGAAACCGCCCATCTTTATGAACGGGTCGCCCGGGTCGTGCCAGAAATGGAATGGCCGATCCACGCCCCTTATGTTGCCGCGATCAACCAGCTCAAGCGCGAGATGGGCGCCGTGCTGCTGGCTCATAACTACCAGACGCCGGAGATCTTCCACTGCGTCGCCGACATCGTGGGCGACAGCCTGGCGCTGGCGCGCAAAGGGGCGAAGACCGACGCCGGCATTCTGGTCATGGCCGGCGTCCATTTCATGGCCGAGACCGCCAAGATCCTGAGCCCTGAGAAAACGGTTTTGATGCCGGATATGCGGGCGGGCTGCTCGCTGGCGGAATCGATCACCGCAGCCGATGTCAGGCTGCTCCGCCAGCGCTATCCGGGCGTGCCGATCGTGGCCTATGTGAACACTTCGGCCGACGTAAAGGCCGAGGTCGACATCTGCTGCACCTCGGCCAATGCGGTGCAGATTGTCGAATCTCTCGGCGCGCCCGAGGTCATCTGCCTTCCCGACGAATATCTGGCGCGTTACGTCGCCAGCAAGACCAGGGTCAAGATCATCACCTGGCACGGCCACTGCGAGGTGCATGAGCGCTTTACCGGCACCGAGATCCGCGGCCTGCGTGAGGGCAATCCCGGGGTGGTCGTCCTAGCCCATCCCGAATGCCCGCCCGATGTTCTGGCCGAGGCGGATTTCGTCGGCTCGACCGCCGGCATGTCGGATTATGTCGGCGCCAAGCAGCCGAAGCGCGTTGTGCTCATCACGGAATGCTCGATGAGCGACAATGTCGCCGCCCAGCATCCCGCGGTTGATTTCGTGCGACCCTGCAATCTCTGCCCGCATATGAAGCGGATCACTCTGCCCGCTATCCTGCATTCGCTGCAGACGATGACAACGGAAGTCGAGGTCGAGCCCGAAATCGCGGCGCGCGCGCGGCTCTCGGTCGAGCGAATGCTCGAAGTCTCTCGGCCCAAGAACTGATGTCCTTCGCGCTGCCGCTTCGCCTTGTCGCCGAGGCGGTGTCGCGTGCGCTTGCCGAAGATGTCGGGCGCGGCGATCTCACGACCGACACGCTGATCGATGCCGACGCGCGCTCGTCAGCGCGCATCATGGCGCGTGAAGCGGGTATAGTCGCGGGGCTCGACCTCGCCGAGCATGCGTTCCACGAGATGCGCTCGAGCGGTGCATTCGAGCGCATCGTCGCCGATGGCGACCATGTCGCCGTGGGCGATGTCATCGCGAAGGTCGAAGGCAGGACACGCGCGCTGCTGTCGGCGGAACGGGTGGCGCTGAATTTCCTGACCCATCTATCCGGTATAGCCACGCTGACCAACCGCTATGTCGAGGCCGTCAAGGGCACCAAGGCGCGCATCGTCGATACGCGCAAGACGCTGCCGGGGCTACGCGCTCTGCAAAAATACGCCGTGCGGGCGGGGGGTGGCGCCAATCACCGTTTCGGACTCGACGATGCGGTGATGCTCAAAGACAATCACATCATAGCCGGCGGCGGCGTCGCGCAGGCGATCGCGCGCGTGCGCGCCGGGATCGGCCATATGGTCAAGATCTGCTGCGAGGTCGATCGGCTGGACCAGATCGAGCCCGCTCTTTCAGCGGGAGCCGATGTTATTCTGCTCGACAATATGGATCCCCCGGCGTTGACGGAGGCCGTACGCCTGATCGCTGGGCGTGCCATCGCCGAGGCCTCGGGCAAGGTGTCACTGGAGACCGTGCGTGCGATCGCGGAGAGCGGTGTCGACGTCATCTCGATCGGCAAGCTGACCCATAGCGCGCCCGCGCTCGACATCGCGCTCGATTTCGACCCGTGAGCGGCCTTCCCGTCCTTCGCACCGAGCGCCTTCTTCTCCGCCCCTGGCGCGATTCCGACCTGCCCGAATTTGCCGCGCATAATGCCGATCCGGAGGTTCGGGCCTATTTCCCGGGCACGCTCTCCCGGCAAGACAGCGACGCGTCGGCCGCGAGGATATGCGGGCATGCCGAACGCTTCGGATACGGCCTCTGGGCCGTGGAGATCCGCGGCATCGCCGAGTTCGCGGGATTCATCGGATTGATGAATGTGGGTTTCGAGGCGCATTTCACGCCTGCGGTTGAAATCGGCTGGCGTCTCGGACGCCGTTATTGGGGATGTGGTTATGCGACCGAAGGCGCTCGCGCGGCGCTCGATTTTGGCTTCGGCGCGATCGGTCTGAATGAGATCGTCTCGATGACGCCACCCGCCAATCGGCGCTCCTGGGCCGTCATGGAGCGCATCGGCATGACGCGCGATCCGGCGGACGATTTCGATGTTCCCGACGTGCCGGACGGCCCTTTGAAGCGACACCTGCTTTACCGGATCAAGCGCGCCGATTGGAAAACCTAATCCCGCCAGGGCAGGCGGCCTTTCATCGCTTCTTCCCAGCGCTTTCCGTCGAAAGGCTTCGGCCGGATGGCTACGAGATCGATCCCGTCCAAGCAGCGGACGTTGACATCGATTTTATCGGGGTCCGAGCGTGGCACGTAGAAGGAATGAATACCGCAATGGCCGCAGAATGTGTGCTGCGCGACTCCGGTGTTGAAGCGGTAGGTCATAAGGTCCTCCCGACCGCTCAAAAGCTCGAACTGCCACTTCGGCACGATCAGATGCAGGAAGCCCTTTTTGGTGCAGATCGAGCAATTGCATTCGGACACGCGATCGAGGTCGGCCGTGACCCGGAACCTGATCCGGCCGCAGTGGCAGCCGCCGTCGTAAGTCTGCATCCGGTCAGCTCGGCAAATACACCGCGACGCCGAGCTTGGCGGCCGCGTCGCGGATCAGATTGGCGAATTTTTTAAGATCGGCGATGGCCCGCTCGGCATTCTCGCGGGCCAGCGAATCCTGGGGCGCGGGGAGTGTCTCGCGCTCGAGCGGCGTCTGGAGCGCGGCGATCGCGGCTTCGGCATGGTTCAAAGCGTGTGTGATGCGCTGCGCCAGAACGGGATCGATGCGGCCGATCAGGTTCTCGAGGCCGGGCTCGGTCTCCTCGTCATGGTCTCCGGTCCAGACATTCCGTATGCCTCTGAGCGCGAAGACGAAGTCCTCGTAGCTCATGCCGCCAAAATGCGAGGTCAGCAGCTTGCGGTCGCGGCTGTCGAGCGCGGCCGCCAGCCGGTTGGTTGCCAGCTCCTCGCCGGCGAGCCTGCCGATCCCGTTCATGATCCGGCCGAGGGCTTCGCGCTGGTTAATCAGTTTGAAGGACGCGCCGTAGTTCGGCTTTTTGCTGGGCTCCCAGGAATCGACGAGATAGTGCAGATCGTCGATCAGCATGTCGGAAACGAGCTTCAGATAGGCCCGGCGCCGGTCATTGTTCGGCTGCCCGGCGACGAAGTCCGAGACCGGCCGGTCTCCGGGGTCGCCGGCGCCGGTCTCCTGGCCCCAGAGAAGGAACTCGATGGCATGCCAGCCGGTAGTGACGGCATGGCCTTGCCCTTCGGCGGCTTCGCGGTCGAGCAGGGTGCGGCGGGTGAGCGCCACTTTCATGTCATTGACGATGCCGGCCGTCGGGTTGTCCTCGACATAATCGATCGCGGCGGGATCCACCGGCCATCCGTCCAGCCGCTCAAGGGGGCCGGGTTCTCCGGTTTCGGTGTCGGCAATGTCGATCGGGCCGTCATAGAAGCGGAACGCTTCGGTCTCTTCGTAGCTTCTACGCGCATTAATCCATGAGTCACGAGCCCGTGTCAGAGTGGCCTCGCCCGGCTCGGCGAGGAGCGCGTCGATGGCCGCCTTCAACCCGAGGCCGGCGTCGAGTGCAACTCGATAACGCTCGGCGACGAGCTGCGCATATCCCTGGATCTCGGGGCGGGCGTCATAGTTATAGCTCCGCCGGTCCGTTGTCGCGATGCGATAGGAGAGGGCCTTGCCGGCCCGTTTGGCAGGGGAGTGCGTGCTGGTTCCGTCGTCGGGCGTGTCGGCAGCGAAAGCTTGATTAATTACCGGTGAGGCACTTATAAACGTAATAAATGCGATGATTCGCAGCGGTATCTGGTAACTCAACGAAACATTATCCCGGATCGAAGGGTTGATTCGCATTTTAGAACGGGGTACAACGCGTCTTTTTGCAGTGCAACAGAAGGTGACGAGGAGATGAGCCCGCTCGACGACCATAGCAAAATCGCAACCGTGATTCCGGACCGTTGGGCTGGCATCAAGCGGGACTATAAGACTGCCGATGTCGAGCGTTTGCGCGGATCGGTCAAGATCGAATACACGCTGGCGGAGCTCGGCGCGAAGCGGTTGTGGGAATTGCTTCATACGCGGCCCTTCGTGCCGGCGCTAGGGGCGTTCACCGGCAACCAAGCCATGCAGATGGTCAAAGCGGGCCTCGAGGCGATTTACCTGTCGGGCTGGCAGGTCGCCGCCGACGCCAACCTGGCCGGGCAGATGTATCCGGACCAGAGCCTTTACCCCGCCAATTCCGTTCCTGCCGTCGTCAAGCGGATCAATCAGGCGCTGCAGCGCGCGGACCAGATCCAACATATGGAAGGCAAGGGCAACACCCATTGGTTCGCTCCTATCGTCGCCGATGCCGAGGCTGGCTTCGGCGGCCCGCTGAACGCCTTCGAGCTGATGAAATCGATGATCGAGGCCGGCGCCGCCGCGGTCCATTTCGAGGACCAGCTGGCCAGCGAGAAGAAGTGCGGCCATCTGGGCGGCAAAGTGCTGATTCCTGCCTCCGGCTTTATCCGCACGCTGAACGCAGCTAGGCTGGCCGCCGACGTCTGCGGCACCTCGACCCTGGTCGTGGCGCGTACCGACGCCGAGGCGGCCCAGCTCATTACCTCCGACGTCGATGAGCGCGATCATCCCTTCATCGACCGCAATGACCGTACGGCTGAAGGCTTCTTCCGGATCAAGAAGAGCGGCGTCGATTATTGCATCGCGCGCGGCCTTATCTATGCGCCGTACGCCGATCTTCTGTGGTGGGAGACCTCCAAGCCCGACCTCAAGGACGCGAAGAAATTCGCCGAGGCGATACAGAAGCAATATCCGGGAAAGCTCATGGCCTATAATTGCTCGCCGTCCTTCAACTGGCGGGCCAAGCTCGATGAGGCCCAGATCGCCAACTTCCAGCGCGAGCTGGGCGCGATGGGCTACAAGTTCCAGTTTGTGACCTTGGCCAGCTTCCATAACCTCAATTACTCGACCTTCGAGCTGGCGCGCGGTTATGCCGAGCGCGGCATGGCGGCCTATTCCGAGCTGCAGCAGAAGGAGTTTGCCGCCGAGAAGCACGGCTTCACCGCAGTCAAACATCAGCGTGAAGTGGGCACCGGCTATTTCGATGCCGTGTCGCTGGCCGTCTCGGGCGGCGAGTCTTCAACCACTGCGCTCAAGGACTCGACCGAAGCCGACCAATTCCACTGAAAATCGACAGGTTAGGAGTTTGAAGGGCCCGGCGGTTGCTGCCAGCAGTTGCTGGGCCCTTTTTATTTGCAAGGCTCGGGCGATACTTCCGCCCAGAGGCGAGGCGTTGCGGGCCGGATAGACAGAATCTTGACGCAGGCGCCTTCCGCCAGCCTGCCTTGCAGCATGTTGGGGTCGCTTCCCGCCTGCGGCTCGAGCCAGACCGGGATCATCCGGCGAGCGGACAAGACCGATCCGACCGGCGGCGGCGACTTCGATAGGACCGGAATTCCGCCGGCATCGAAATTTGGCTTCTCATCGCGATCGGGGCCGAACCAGATCAAGGTCACCCAACCGCGGCGCTCTCCGCTTCGCGACAAGCCAAAGATCGCACCAGTGGCGGCTGCACGGATCGCGGAATTGGGAGCCGGCGTCGGCGTGGACATAGCTGCGTCGAAGATAACGCGCGCATCGGGATCCTTGTCGGCGCAGTGCTTGTCGAAATCGGCGATCCCTTCGCGAAGCAGACCGCGCTTCGTCTCCTGCGGAATGTTGCGCTCCAAGGTCGAGATGATGGAGGCGCGAAGCTCGGGGCAGGAGACGTTGTCGGACATATAGGTTTTATAGGCTCCGTAAGTCCCGGCGACGCCGGCGGGCACGGCGAGCACCGCTCCGACAAGCTGCCACGCCTTGATGTGCTTATCCCAACCAATCACCGGAGCCCCCATCCAGTGGAGGCGATTCAAACTCTCGTCGGTCCGAAGGGTCAAGGCGATTTGCGCTAAGGACCTGTGGATGCATCCTTCTGCGGCCCGAAGCGGTAGCGCAGTTGAAACCCCCACATACGGGGCTCGCCATAGAGGATCGGATTTACGCCGAGCGAGCTATAGACCACGGTTCCGCCGGCGACGTAGAGCAGGTCGGTGGCGTTGGTCATAAAGAAGGCGGCATCGAGCGGCCCTCCACCAACATTCTTCCAGTCCATCCGAAGGTCGAGGATGCCGTGAGGAGAGATGATGCCGCCCAGCTCGTGGTCGGAGAACTGGATATGGCCCTGCCAGCTATACGTCGCCGACAATGTCCAGTCGCCGAGATCGGCGTCGATCGGCAAGTGATAGCGGCCGGTCGCGCTGTATTGGTTGCGCGGCCCGCCCGTGAAGGGCAATCCGCTCAAATTCCCCTCCGTCGGCGACAGGTATTTGTCGTATCGGGAATTTGAATAGGCATAGAGGCCGGTCAGCTCGACCCGATCGATCGGCTGAATCGTCCCTTGGAATTCGATTCCCTCGAGCGTCGCTTCGGCGGCGTTTTCGGTGATGGTTGCCGGGCCGTTGATGAACACGCCGACGCTGCGCTGAATGTTCGTGTAGTAGTCATGGTAGGCATCGACGCTTGTGCGCGCGTGGGCGCCAAGCAGAGTCCAGTCGGATTTCAGGCCGATTTCGACGTCGTTCAGATGCTCCGGCTGATATTTTCTGAGGTCACTCGTCGGCGCATAAGCGTTGAAACCGCCCGGATTGTAGCCGCGCCGGCCGGTCACATAGGCGAGCGTTCCGGAGCTGATCTGGTAATCGAGCGTGAGCGTCCATGTGCCCTGGTTGAATTGCCCTGAGATCGCGCTGGCACAGTTCGGGACGGTCAGCGCAGCATTCGATTGGCACATGCCCGCGGCGTTGTACGAATTCTGTAGATTGGACGCATAATCCCAGGAATAGCGGTACCCCGCCGTAAGCTTCAGGCCGGCGAGAGCCGGCAGCGCGCCGCCTAGGTCGTAGTTACCTTGCGCGTAGAGCGCCTGCTCCCTCGTGGTCGATGCGCTCGCGATCGTTAGCGGATTGGCGATGATGGTGTTGCCCGGAACGTCGAAGAAAATGCTCTGGCTGGCGGCATAGCCCACGGGGTGGACGAACTGCAGGAACGCGCCCGCCGTCCAGACGAAATTGTTGTCGGGCGAATGGCCTTGGAATTGCAGCTCCTCGCTGTAGGCGCCGATATTCGACGACCAGCCCGACGGCGTGGTCGAGGCGACCAGCGGAAGCGTGCTGCCGTCGAGATCCCAGCGGAAGAGATATTTGGACTCCGTGTAGGACGCGACGTTCCTCACGGTGAGATTGTCGCTCGCGTACCATTGCGCGATATCGACGAAGCGGAAGGTGTATTCCTTGCTGATCTCCGGCGTGTCGAGCGCGGTGGCACGCGGGCCCAGGGCCTGCGATACGGCGAGCGCCTGAAGGGCGGTATCGCCGAAGGCCAATGCGGCGAGGCCGTTCGGGTCGACCGCCGACAGCTTCTCGCCGGCGCCGTTGTTGTGACTGTAAAAGCTCGAATAGACGAAATAGTTGTCGAAGCCGTCCGTGGGTTGCAGCATGATGCCGATGCGGCCGGCATAGAAGTCGCGATTATCCAGATCCTTGTGGTGGACGACATCTTCGGTGAAGCCGTCCCGCTGCTGAGTCTGGCCGGCGACGCGGATCATCAGCTTGTCAGCAACCAGCGGCATATTCACCGCGCCTTCGAGCTCCTTGTCATTGTAATCGCCGAGCGTGACCTGCGCGTAGCCTTCATAGGCGTTACCCGGCTTCTTGGGCTCGAACAGGATTGCCCCACCGGTCGTGGTGCCGCCGAACAAAGTGCTTTGCGGCCCTTTCAAAACTTGAACGCCATCGAGGTCGTAATAGAGACCGGGACCCGAGCCGCTGGCGCTTCCGGTGGCGGATGCCGCCGATACTGCCGAGACGATCGGCGCCTCGGCGAAATAGGCGACGACGCCCGGAAGCCCGCGAATCGACAGCTGGTCGAAATCGCGGTTGGTGGTGTTGAGCGATGTGAGGGAAGGGACATAAAGTTGCAGGTCGGCGACGGTCTCGACTCCGTTGCCGCGCAAATCCGATGCGGACAGCTGCGTGATAGCGATCGGGACGCTCTGGATGTCCTCGCGCCGGCGCCGCGCCGTGACGATGATCTCCTCCATCGGAGATCCATTGGGCGCGGCAAGCTGATCGGGCTCCTGTGCTCGGGCATGAGGAACCCAAAACGGGGTGAGGAACATTGTGGCGCCGGCCAGTGTTCTCACGAGCCTGATGGGCGCGCTTTTCATTGCTGACATTGATGCTTGCTCTTCCCCTCGAACGGCCTAACGGTAGCCGTCCGGCGCCGGGGTGGCAAATTGCCGCCCACTGAAATGCACGGATGACATGGCACGCAGCGGAAATATGAGGACTGGTCGCATTGACTTCGTCCCGTTCGTGCGTATGTTCCCTCCACTCAAGTGCCGAAACCCATTGCGGTTCCGCCTTCGTACCCGATCTTGCCGGATTCGCCGGCCGCCGAGATGGGCGGCCAGGAGCCGCTTTGCGTCGCAGCGATGGAACCGCGCGGCTTGGATTGCGTAAGCAGACCAGCCGCTAGCCACAGGATTGTGCCCATGCAAAAGCCGCTAGCCGGAAAGACCGTCGCTGTGCTTGTCGCCAGCGGCTTCGAAGAAGTCGAGATGACCGAGCCCCAGAAGGCTCTTCTGGAGCAGGGTGCGACTGTGAAGCTGGTCGGTCCGGAGAGCTTGGCGAATGGCTGGCACGGCAACGCCTGGGGTCATTATTTCCCGGTCGACGCCCAGATCAGCACGATGCTGTCCACCGATTACGACATGCTCGTCGTGCCGGGCGGCGCGCGGAGCCTCTTGAAGCTCGGCCAGACCGCTCACACCAAGCGGATCGTCTCGGGCTTCGTTGACGACCAGAAGCCGGTGGCGCTCGTCGGCAATGGCGTCGAAGTGCTGGTGCTCGCGGATCGGGCGCAAGGCCTCACGGTTGCCGCTCCGGCCGAGTCTCGCGGCAATCTCGAGGCGGCGGAAGCGGTCGTAACCGACGAGCCCGTTCGTCTTTCCGGAAACGTCCTGACCGCGTCGGGCGCGGATTTGCCACTCTTCGTCCGGGAAATGCTATCCTTGTTCCGTGGCGATGAGGCGGTGAAGGACGCTGCCTGAGGCCCCGAAGGACCAAACGTCAGCGCAACGGGAGAGCTTGCCATGCGGGCCGAGATCCAAGCAGTCGCCGACGAGATCCAACGATCTCTAGCGCTGCTGAGGAGGCATCTTTGACTGGGACAATGCTGTCCGCCGCCTGAGCGAGCTCAACGCCCTCTCCGAGGATCCCGCTCTTTGGAACGACTCGGCGAAGGCGCAGTCCCTGATGCGGGAACGAACCCGCCTCGATCAGCAGATCGCAGCCGTAAGCGCCATCGAGCGCGACCTCGCCGATAATCTGGGTCTCATTGAATTGGGCGAGGCCGAGGGCGAGCCCGCGATAGTCGAAGAGGCCGAGGGCAAGCTGCTCGCCACCCGCGACCTCGCCGCCAAGAAGGAGCTGGAAAGTCTTCTCTCGGGCGAGGCCGATGCCAATGATTGCTTTCTCGAAGTCAATGCCGGCGCCGGCGGGACAGAGGCCCAGGATTGGGCCGAGATGCTGCTCCGCATGTATTCCCGCTGGGCCGAACAGCACGGCTACAAGCTGCTTCTGATCGATGAATCTCCCGGCGACGAGGCTGGGATCAAATCCGCCACCATCCAGGTCTGCGGCGAGAATGCCTATGGCTGGTTGAAGACCGAGAGCGGCGTCCATCGACTTGTCCGCATCTCGCCCTTCGATAGCCAAGCGCGCCGCCACACCTCCTTCGCGGCTGTCACGGTCTGGCCGGTGATCGAGGACGACATCGACATCGAGGTCAACGACAAGGACCTGCGTGTCGACACCTACCGCGCTTCCGGCGCCGGCGGCCAGCATGTCAACAAGACCGACAGCGCGGTCCGCATCACGCACATTCCGACGGGCATCGTCGTTGCTTCGCAGCAAGAGCGCTCACAACACCAGAACCGCGCCAAGGTGATGCAGATGCTGAAGGCCCGCCTTTACGAGCTCGAGCTGAAAAAGCGCGAGGAGCAAGTGGCGGCGTTCCAGGGCGAGAAGAGCGACATCGGCTGGGGCCACCAGATCCGTTCCTACGTTCTTCAGCCCTACCAGATGGTGAAGGATCTGCGGACGGGCGTCGAGAAAGGCAACGCGCAGGGCGTGCTCGACGGCGATCTCGACGACTATCTTGCCGCCTCGCTCGCCGCCCGGGTGAAGGGCGGTGAAGGCGAGGCGAACGCGTAGCGCCTAGTGGAAGAGGATGTTGTTCGGCTGAAGGCTCTGCGCGGAAACGCCGACCAGCTCGAACATATCGGAAACCCGTATTGTGAGCCCCGTCGAGTTTGCAACGGTCGCCCCGGTTACGTCCAGATCGGCGATATGCGCGTTTCCTTGGGAATCGTTGTAGGCGAGGATCATATGCGCGAATTCTTGCGCGTTCGCCAATGGCGCGGCGAAGGTGATCGCGTAGGCGCCGCTGTGTAACGCGGCGGCGACGGCATTGGCCCCGGAGAACGTTGCGTCCGTCAAGATAAGGACATCGGCCGAAGTCGGGACCACATCGCCGACATGAAGATCGGCCGCAACCATTGATGTTCCTGCCGCGACCGGCGTGTGGAGGTCGCCATGGACGAGACCCAACTCCATTGCACCGGCTGCCCATTGAGCTGGCCGAAAGACGATCGAATCAGCCGTTGTCGCCGAACCGGCTTGAAAGTTCGCGACGATCGACTGGGTGGCGCTGGTTCCTGTATTCGCCGCGAGGCCGCCCGCCGGAGAACTGGACGACTGATTGGCGCCCAGGCCCCAATAGCCCGGGTTGGCCTGATCGGTCGTGCTGACGACGGCGCCCGCATCGTTGAGGCCATTCGCAGGCGCGCTATATGCGCCGAAATTGATCTCGTCGTGGTTGCCTGGCGCGCCCAAGGTGATCGCGTCGGCTCCGCCCGCCGTATAGATCACGTCACCCGCCGAGCCGCCTGTGATCACGTCATTGCCGTTCGAACCTAGTATCTGATTGTGCGCGGTGAGCGAGCCCGTGATCGTGTCGCCGGTGTTGCCTGACGTAAAAGTGTCGTAGGCGGCCATCTGGAGCCCGCCCGAACTGGCGGCATTGATCGTTGCGGCTCTAACAGACCAATTGAAATGCACCGCGGCCATGTCTGTGATGGTGACCGTGGTCGACGTTCCGAAGAGGTTGACGGCTCCGTTGAAATCAAGCTCCTGCGTTCCGCTCAGGACGAGCGTCTCGGGTCCTCCGCCTGTGGCGGTCGCTAAAAGCGCGATGTTGCTGCTCGGATTCGATGCTACGGAATCGATGCCGCCTTGCGCTGTGATTGCGATCGTTTCAAATCCATTGAGGGTGAAACCGCCGCTGGCGTTTGCAGCAGTTGTTGAGCCCAAAATGACGTTGAGGGTATCCGCTATTCCATTCGGTCCGTTGACGGTGATGCTTTGCGAAGAACCGTTCGCTTCCTCGTCGAGCGTAAATCCCGCCGGAGCATTGTTGATCGTAATCGGCGCCGACTGCGCGTTGCCGAAATAAACAAGCGTCGTCGCTGACGCTCCCATGTTGCTCCAATTGATCACGCCGCCGCCGGATCCGGGATTCACGTCCACGATCTTCTGGAAATGGCTAATCGTGGTCAGCGCTGTTGAGCCTTCGACAACCCCGCTGCTCAAATAGATCCCGTTCGTGCCCGCTCCGCCATCCAGGGTGGTGATCGCGTTGACTTGGAGTGCGCTGAGATTGGATATGTCGAACGTATCGTTGCCGGCCCCCCCTTTGATCGTCGTCAGTTGGGCGTCGGCCGTAACACTGCCGACCGGTAGGCCGTTGATGACGCTCGTCGAGGGGCCGACAACGATGACGCCGCCGCTATTCGCGGAAGCGTCAATGATTTTCAGGTGGCTCCAGTTGAACAGAGACGAGTTGCTCGAACCCAGAAGTACGAGGCGCCCGGTACCCCCTATGGCTATCGTATTGGCGGAGTATGCGGTGCTGCCGGAGACACCCGACGGATCGGGCGACAATGTAAGGACGTTGGTTCCGGTCGTCGTAATGGCGAAAGTCTCGTAGCCGTTGCCGCCGCTATCGGGACCGACCCCTATCGCCTCTCCGCCGTTGCTACTGCCGCTGGCCGGCGCCATCAAATTGATGTTCAGCGTGTCGTTGTTGCCGGAAAGTGCGGCTGCGGCGATCGTCAGCGTCAAAGACTCGCCGGCAGCGCCGGGATTGGTGATCGTGACATTTGTCAGCGCGCTTTGCAGGGGAGCGCTCGGAGTGCCGAGAACGATCGGTCCCGTCGAGTTGTTGTCATTCAGGGTGACCAGCCCTGATATGTTGGTGCCGTTGATGGTCGCCGTACTCCTGGCCGGATCGGCGTTCGTCAAATTCCACGTCTGTATCCCGCGCACCGTCGGCGAGATGGAGGTCGCCGTGCCCAGCAGCGTCGCAGTCAAAGTGTTGTTGCTTCCGGAGAGCGAAATCGATGCATTCGGCAGCGTTGCCGATTGCCCAACGGTGGTGCCGAGGGTGAAATCCAGTATCGGGGCATAGACGGTATCCCCGCCGAGGCCGCTGCCGGTCGTGGATTCCGCCCCGAGGGTCAGGCTGAAGCTATGCGGGCCAGGAACTGCACCCGGAAGCACACCGGCGAGATAGACCGGCGTAGCGCCCGTCTGCGCCTGCGTATTTGCAAGCGTGAGCCAGTTGTTGATCGCAGCGGCGCTGTCCGCGATGAATTCGGGGGATTCCGTGAATCCGAGTGCCACCTGGGCGAAGCTCAGTTGGCCGCTGGTCAGCGCATTGAGCCAGCCGGTAAGCCCGGGGGTATCAGGTCCCCGGCCCAGTATGTTCTGATAAAGGGCCGTTACGAACGCCGTCGGATCGGGGTTCGCGCCAAAGATACCTTGGAACTCGACCGATCCGACGAAGCCGTCTGCGATCTGCGTTAGGTTTAGGGTTCCGGCGCGCAACGCGTTGACCCAGCCTTGAAGACCCGGCCCATCCGGCGCGCGATTGAAGAAACCTTGATAAAGACGGGCGACTGGGTCGACGAAATTTACCGCTTCGGCCGACGTCTCGATATAAGCCGTGACGGCCTGAGTCGTGAGCGTTCCGGCATCGAGCAGGTTGCCCCAAGCGGAGGCCTCGGCAGCCGACGCCGGCCGAAGGAGGACGGTCGAGTAGAGGATGTCGACATAGTTGGTTGAAGCGATCGAAGCCAAGATATCACTCCCCAGGGATTGTCGCGCCGAGCCGCTGCGCGATTCCGAAGCCGGAAACAACACACCATATCCGCACGTCGTGGCTTAAAGGTTAACGATTTAGAAAAAACTACCGAAGCCCGTCGAACCGGTTCAAGCGCAAATTGCATGGAGAAACAGCGCTTTCAGCGCCTTCCGACGACCAGGAGATCCGGATTCTTGAATTGCGGCTTGCCATAAGCAAGAGGGCTGCCGTCGACGAGCGTGACGCTGCCTCCGGCAGCGGAAACGAGGGCGTGACCGGCTGCCGAATCCCACTCGTAACTCATGCCGAAAGCCGGATAGAGATCGACCGCGCCGCGCGCGACGTCCGCATATTTGAAAGCGCTTCGCCGCCGCACGCGCTCCCCGACATGGAGAGACTCAAGAAATTTCTCGAGCCGGGACGAAGGCCAGCGAAAGCTGCTGGTAACGGTGAGCAGCCCACTCTCCCGAATCGCGCGAGCTTGGATCGCTCGGCGATTTCCTTGGGCGACGCTCCAGGCGATCCCCGGAACCGCGCCCGAATAGAGCTCGTCGGCTACCGGTCCGTACAGCACGCCTAACGCCGGGACCCCGGCTTGAATCAGTCCGATCAAAACTGTGAACTCGCCGGTGCCGCCGATGAATTCCTTGGTGCCGTCCAGCGGGTCGACCAGCCAGAAGGATCCTCCGGAAATGTCCGGAATCCGTCCGGCTTCGACCCCCTCCTCGGAGACCACCGGTATTTCGGGCGTCAGCGCCGCGAGTCCCGGAGCGATGATCGCATCGGACGCCAAATCCGCCGCCGTGACGGGGCTGCCGTCCCCCTTGGTCATGATCTCGGGGCCGTTCTGGTAATACCCCATAATGGCTGCGCCGGCCTCGCGCGCCAGGCTTTCGATCTCGGGCAGGAGCGCGACGAGTTGTTTCGCTGTCAGCATGAGGGGACTTATGGCATGGCTTGCATGGAGAATGTCAAAATCCGATTCCCTAGAAGTCGATTCGACGATCCCCCGTTCCGAAAGCTCCCTCCGATGACGCTCCGCCGGCCCGCCTTTGCTGCGATGTTTCTCGTTCTGTCGCTCCGCACTCTATCGGCGGCGGCGAATGAGCGAATTGTCTTTATGACCGACTGGAAGCCCGAGGCGGAGCAGGGCGGGTTCTATGAGGCCCTAGCGCTGGGTCTTTACGCGCAGCACGGCCTGGATGTCGAGATTCGGTCCGGCGGCGCCGGCGCCAATCCCCAGCAGTTGATGGCCGCGGGGGCGGTCGATATGGCGATCGGCTCGAACAGCTTCTTCGGGCTCAATCTCGTCAAGGCGGGGGCGCCGGTCGTGGCCGTGATGGCGAGCTACCAGAAAGATCCCGAGGTGCTAATCCTACATCCTGACGATCCCGCGAATTCGATCGCTGATCTCAAAGGGCGGCCGATCATGATCTCGGATGCCTCGATCGACACGATGTGGGCCTGGCTCAAGGCCAAATACGGCTTCGACGACAGGCAGATCCGCAAATATACCGGCAACCCCGCGCCCTTTATCGTCGACAAGCGGGCGGTGCAGCAGGGCTATGTCACCTCGGAGCCGCTCGTCATCGAGCGGGAGGGCGGCTTCAAGCCGAAACTTTTTCTTCTGGCCGACAACGGCTATCTGACCTACGGCTCGCTGGTGCTCGCGAAACAGGACTGGGTGGAGAAAAAGCCCAATGTAGTCCGTGCTTTTGTCGAAGCCTCGATCGAGGGTTGGCGGCGTTATCTCGACGGCGATCCGACGCCCGCCGACAAGCTCATCAAGAAGGGCAATCCGGACATGACGGACGATATCCTGGCCTATGCTCGGGCCAAGATGAAGGAGCACGGCATCGTCGATTCGGGTGATACGAAGACGCTCGGCATCGGCGCTATGACCGATCAGCGCTGGTCGGATTTTTTCAAGCTTGTCGTATCGGAAGGTCTCTATCCGGCAAACCTCGATTATCGCAAAGCCTACACGCTGCAATTCGTAGGGAAGCCGTAGGATGGGTGCAGCGGCGCGATACCCATCCTTCCGTCGGCGAGGAACGGATGGGTTTTGCTGCGCTCTTCCAATCCTACATCCTGGCCGATGCTAACGCTCACCGGCGTCACCAAACGCTATCCAACTGGGCTTGCGGCGCTCGCGGGCGTTGATCTCGCCATCCGCGATGGATCCTTCACCAGCTTGCTCGGGCCTTCGGGCTGCGGGAAGAGCACGCTCCTTAAGATCATCGCGGGTCTGGCCGAGCCGACGGAGGGCGGCATTATCGGCAGGCCGGAAGGCGGCATCGGACTCGTGTTTCAGGACGCAACACTGATGCCTTGGGCCGATGTCGAGACGAACGTCTATTTGCCACTCCGCCTCGCCGGCGTGCCGCGTGGGGTCGCTGCCCGGCGTATTGCGGAAGCGCTGGCCTTGGTCGGGCTTTCGGAGTTCGCCGACTCCTATCCGCGGGCGCTGTCGGGCGGTATGCGTATGAGGGTCGCGATCGCTCGGGCGATCGTCACCGAGCCGAGGCTCCTGCTGATGGATGAGCCATTCGCTGCGCTCGACGAGATTACGCGTAGCAAGCTCAATGACGATCTGCTCCGGCTCTGGCGCGATCGCGGTTTCACGACCGTGTTTGTGACGCACAGCGTCTTCGAGTCCGTTTATCTTTCGACCGACATCGCGATCATGACCAGCCGGCCTGGTCGAATATTCGCCGAGCACGCGATCGAAGGGCCGCAGCCGCGCGACGCCTCGTTTCGCACGAGCCAGCCCTATCTCGAAGCGTGCCGGACCGTGTCGCGCGACCTGGAGCGGGCGATGGAGGCGGCACTGTGAATCGGGCGGTGTTCGCGCTGCTGCCTTGGATTGTAGGCGTCGCCGTACTGGCCCTCTGGGAAGGCCTCGTCCGCCTGCTCGAAGTGCCGCGCTTCGTCCTTCCCGCCCCGTCGCTGATCGCGAGCGCATTGGTCTCGGATTTCTCGCAGCTCTTCGACGCGCTGCTCGAGACGCTCAAGATCACGCTGCTGGCCTTCGGCGCGAGCTTCGTCGGCGGACTCGCGCTCGCGATTCTCTTTTCGCAAAGCCGGCTCGTGGAGCGGAGCCTTCTGCCCTATGCAGTGGTACTGCAGGTCACGCCGATCGTCGCGATCGCGCCGCTCATCGTCATCTGGGTGGGTGTCGACAACGTCGAGAGGGCGGTCTTCATCCTGGCCACGATCGTGGCCTTTTTCCCGATATTGTCCAACGCCACTTTCGGCCTGCGGTCCGTTGACCCCGGGCTCGACGATTTGTTCCGGCTCTACCGCGCGAGCCGCTGGCAGCATTTGTGGCTGCTTCAGCTTCCGAGCGCGCTCCCGGCGCTGCTTGCGGGCGCGCGCATCAGCGCCGGGCTGGCCCTGATCGGCACGGTCGTCGCCGAATTCGTCGCCGGGTCGGGCGAGGCCACAGGGCTTGCTTGGCGCATCGTCGAAAGCGGCAATCGCCTCGAAATCCCCCGCATGTTCGCCGCTCTGCTGCTATTGTCCCTGACCGGCCTTGCCCTGAATGTGCTTGTTGCGCGGATCGAGCGCAGGCTGCTCCGCAATTGGCATGCGGGACATGTGGAGGAGGAACGGTAGCCGGGATGCGGTATGGTGGGCGCGGTAGGGATTGAACCTACGACCCCACCCGTGTGAAGGGTGTGCTCTCCCGCTGAGCTACGCGCCCGTGGGCGGCCTTATACGCGGCGGAAATCCTCAGGTCCAGCCTTGTTTTCCGGCCTGATCGCCGCATCCGGCTCAGCGCAGGCCCAGACAGAACAGCGCCGGAACATGAAGGCGTCTGCTGGCACATGTGTCAAATTACCGACACACGGGTTCATGGAGTGTTCGCCCTCTTTGACGTAAGCGTGCAGCGGATACCGTTCAGGCTTTGGATACGCCGCAGCTCGGTTTCCTACAGCGTGTAGAGCTCGTTGACGACGAGAAGCGAGCGCCCCTGGCGAGCGGCGCGCCGGAGCTCGGGAGTCTGGCCGCGGATCTCGTCCTCGACGATCCAGAGATCGCGCATGCGCTCGACCGTTCGCGTCGCAACATGTGAGGCGCCGGAGACATGCAGCTCATAGAATCGGCGCCTGAGATGGCTCCAGCAGCCGGCGAGCATCACTGGTCCTCCCGGCCGATCGGGCGCGGTGAGCAGTTGATCGGTGTGGTAACCACAGCTTCCCAGTCCTACCCCCGACGAACAACCTTCATAGCTTCCACAGCTAGGTCGTCCAATAGGCGCCGGAAATTTCGCGCCATGACGCGCACGCCGTCGTCCACCTCTTCCATCCAATCATGGACAACGGCCGCGTAGAGAAAGTCGTCGAGTTGCTCGAGGACAAGCCGCGCCTCGACTCGCGCTGATCGTCCGCGGCGCGATTTCTCCAAAAGGTGACCGAGCGAAGCGCGCGAAGCCGCTAGTGTTCTGATGACCTCCAGGCTGATCTGATTGACCGTGGGTTCGAACTCGGGTTCGATCACCATCATCTGCTGGAAGGCTACGACGAGCGTCTTCTCCGAGCGATAGAAGTCGAGGATCGTTCTTACCCATCGCGCGAGGGCCTGCTCGCCCGAGTCGCGCATTTCCGCCAGCCCGCGATAGAGCGCGAAGAGGCGCGGCCAAAACTCATCGTGCAATGCCTTTCCGACCGCGAATTTACTGGGAAAGTGCCGGTAGAATGTGGCCCGGCTGACGCCGGCGCGCGCGATGATGTCTTCAACCGCGACCAACGCATAAGGCATCTCGTTGAAGACCTCTCGCGCCGCGGCGAGCACTTTCTCCCGGCTATCCTGCTTTTGCCGCTCTTGTAAGGTGACGCGCCCGGTGGAGCGACCTCGGGCGTTCGGCCGGGGCCGCTCGGCTCCCGAGCGATTTCGCGAATTCGTCGAAGGCTTGGTCATCGCCTTTCCAGTCCGGTTCCTACGGAGCCTCAGAATGACACATGGCGCGGCCGTCACGAGCGATGGCCATAAACCGGCATCGATTCCAGACCCATTGACATATTACATGTCTATACATAATGTCTCACGCTTTCAATACAGAACCGGACGGGCTGATCCGGCAGACTCGGCATGCAACGCCACGAGGGAGGTACTTATGAGCAAGACAATTCGCCTCGCGCTACTGACCTGCGCGGCCTATGGAACCTTTCTGTCGACGCATGGGCAGGACGCGCGGGCCCAGGCTCAGGAGGCGACCAACTCCGGCCAAGGACTGGAAGAGATCGTCGTCACCGCGCGTCGCGTTCAGGAAAAGCTTCAGGATGTTCCGACGGCGATCACCGCGATCAGCACGAAGGATCTGGAGGAGAAGCAGATCCTGAGCCTCGAGGACATCGGCAATTCCGTCCCCAGTCTCATCATGGCGCCGCAGATCGGTACGCCGGCGGTGCCGCAGCTCTCGATCCGCGGCGTCTCCAACGGCACGCTCAATCCCGAGATCGACAGCCCCATCGGCATCTATGTCGACGGCGTCTATCTCGGACGCGCCGTGGGCGCTCAGTTCGACCTGGCCGACCTGCAACGGATCGAAATCTTGCGTGGGCCCCAGGGAACACTCTTCGGACGAAATGCGGAAGCGGGCGCCATCAACTTCATCACCCAGGGGCCGAGCGGCGTGCTCGACGCTCATCTCGAATCGACCTTCGGCGATTACGCCCTCAAGCGCGTCAAGGCCACGCTCGACACGCCCGAATTCAACGGGCTCTCGGCACGCCTGACGGTGCTCCACACCGAGCGCGACGGCTACGTCAAGAACACCACGCCCGGCATCACCCTCGCGCTGCCGGAGCCCTTCGGGCCGCAGACCTCGACATCGACGCTGGGCGATGACGACACGACCGCCGTCCTGCTGGCGGTGCGCTATGTCAATGACGCGCTGACCGTCGACTACAAGTTCGACTTCACCGACGAGATCACCGAGGCCATGCCGAGCCAAATCCTGGGCTTCGACAGCACGGCCAACGGCGGCTTCGGTCGTCTCGTCTTCTCGGTACAACCCGGCCTCGGCAGCACCGGCACGTTCGGAACAAATTACCGCAACGCCTACCCGAGTTTGACCTCGAACGACGAGATCGTCGTGATGGGGCATGCGCTGACGGTTCAGTACGATCTGGCCGACAATCTCAGCATCAAGAGCATCTCGGCCTATCGCCGCGATGATGAAAAGGGCGGGTTGAATTTCAACGAGAACAATCTGCTTCACGACCCATCGTTCCTCGGCGGAACGCCGGGCGAGCTGTTTTGCCTCATCTGCTCGATCGCGAAGCGACCGCAGCATCAGACCTCCGAGGAGCTGCAGCTCATCGGGCATGAGGACAGGTTCGACTGGATCGCTGGTCTCTTCTACTATGATGAAGTCGGTTTCCAGGACAACATCACCTATATCGTGCATGGCTTCGCGCCGATCGGCCCGAATACGTACAGTCCCGGGCCGCTGACCGCCGCCGACTATGTCAACGGCTCGTTGGATTTCGCTGAGAACGAAGCCCTTGCCGGCTACGTCCACGCTACCGCGCATGTGACGGATCAGATCGATATCAGCGGCGGCGTCCGCTACAGCACCGACCACCGTGCCGCGTCCTACTGGGCCGGTCCCTATGCGACGCCCGGACTCCAGACGAGTCTGGCGAGAGACTTCTCCCACACGGACTGGGAAGCGACCGTCACCTACAAGGTGATGCCCGACGTCAATCTCTACGCGCGCATCGCGACCGGCTACGTGTCGGGCGGCGTATTCCATCTCGTGCCCTATGATCCCACCACCAACACGACCTACGAGGCCGGCATCAAATCCGAGTGGTTCGACCGGCGGGCGCAGCTCAATCTCGCGATTTTCGAGCAGGATCGAACCAACATTCAGATCACGAGCTTTTCGCCGGGGAAGGGCACTTTCCTCACGAACGGCGGCAACGAGCACACCTATGGCGTCGAAGTGGAGGCGAGCGTGCAGCCGTTCACCGGCCTCACCCTGAACGGGACGCTCGGTTATGACCACTATCCGGCTCTGCTGGCATCATCCACGACCGTCACCGCGCCGAACATCAATGCGTCGCTGGGCGCCGAATACGCCACGCCCAAATTCGCCTATGACATGTACGGGCTGTTACGGATCGACGCGGTCTACAACAGCCAATACACCTACGAAGAGCCGCCGCCGCTGGTGAATCAGGCGCTGCTCGCGGCTGCTGTGATCCCCGAGCAGTGGGTCGTCAACGCGCGGCTGTCGCTCATGGACATTCCACTCGGCGTCGCCACCGGGAACATCTCCTTCTGGGTCAAGAACCTGCTCGATCTACATAATCTGAACTACGTGTCGAATTTTGGACTGTACGTTCCCGGGACCTTCATGCCGCCGCGGACCTATGGCGTCACGCTCAAAGCCGACTTCTAAAATTCAGCGGGGAGGAAGATGCGTAGACACTGCCTAGGTCTCATCTTCGTCGCCGGCGCCGTCCTGTCGGCCGCACGCCTGTGGGCAAGCGATACACCGGTTGTTGCACTCGACACCGGGCAAATTCGCGGAACGGAGGATAATGGTGTCGCGGTCTATCGCGGCATACCCTACGCCGCTCCGCCGCTCGGGGATCTGCGCTGGCGGCCGCCGCAGCCGTCGGCAAAATGGAAAGGCGTCAGGGATGCGACGGAATTCGGCGCGAGCTGCCCGCAGAGTCCCAACACGCCGACATTCCTCGCAGGGCCGCTGAAAAAGATCGATGAGAACTGTCTCTTCCTCAATGTCTGGACCCCGTCGAAATCCGACGGCGCGCGCCGGCCGGTCATGGTCTGGATTCACGGCGGCGGCTTCTTCACGGGTTCCGGCAGCGAGGCGGAGTTCGACGGAACGCCCTATGCCGACCGCGGCATCATACTGGTCACGATCAACTACCGGATCGGCCGCCTTGGCTTCTTTGCCCATCCTGCCCTGACGAAAGAGAGCAAGAACGGGCTCGTCGGTAACTACGGCTACATGGATGTCATCGCCGCGCTCGAGTGGGTCAGGCGCAACATCGGCGCCTTCGGCGGCGATCCGAGCAATGTCACGCTTTTCGGCGAGTCGGCGGGCGCGATGGCAATCGACGCGATGCTCGCCAGCCCCCTGGCGGCCGGCCTCTTCCAAAAGGCGATCATCGAGTCCGGCCCGGTCGGTCCGACAGGTCCACGGCCGCTCGCCGCGGCCGAGAGTCTCGGCACGGCTTTCGCCGAGCGGCACGGCATCAAGGGTGACGGCCCGGATACGGTCGTGGCGCTGCGCGCACTGCCCGCCGAGACGATCGCTCCGATGAAACCTGCGGCGGACGACACGCGCGACATCATGGCCGCAGCAAGTCCGATGATCGACGGAAAGCTCCTCCCGGTTGCGCCGATCGATGCCATCGCTGAAGGAAAGATTCCCAAGATTCCGGTGATCATTGGGGCCAATTCGCTGGAGAGCCGTGTGTGGCTTTTCGGGGGCCCGATGCCGACCACCATCTCGATCGTGCCCGCAACCGCCGATCAGATATTCGGGCGGCTGGGCGATGATCGAGAATCCGTCTTGACGGCCTACCGAAAGGTTTATGGAAGCGATCCGGAGCGGCTCGCCGCGGCGATTGCGGCCGACCGCTTCATGGGCGTCGGAACACGTCTCGAAGCTCGCTTCCTGGCGAAAGCCGGCGCTCCCGTTTTCGTCTACCGGTTTGCCGGGCTCCCGACGCCGGTGCGCGGCGCAACCTGGGGCGCTCCCCACGGGACAGAGATCTATTACGTCTTCGGGACGCTGGAGAAGATGCCCGGTGTCGGCCCTCGCATGACCGACGAGGACCGTGCGCTGTCGCGAACGATGATCGACTATTGGGCCTCGTTTGCGAAGACGGGCGAACCGGTTGGACGAGGCCTCGCTATCTGGCCGGCCTACCATCCCGACAATGAGCGCCTGATGGAGTTCACAGATCACGGATCAGCAGCCGTCGCTTGGCCGAACACCGAGGGGCTTTCACTTCTCGAAGCGCATCTGGAAAAGCTCGGCCGCCAGCCCAAGCCGTAGCAGAACCTCGAAACGCCCGGTCCCGAGTCCGATAAGCATCTTCTGTCGCCCGGCCGGATCGGCACGCTGGAGCTCCGCAACCGGATCCTCATAACGCCGATGGGCCCCCGCCTGGCGGACGAGGCCAGAGTTCTATCCGCAAATTGTAGATCCACGCGCTACGACAAAACCGCCAGAAATTTCCTCGCCGCAATCCATCTCGCGGCTGCTATCATCTGGCTCAATTGAGGACAGGCCCTGGTCGCCTTTCTCGATTCCCTGACCGATCGCAATTTCGTCGGCGATCCGCGTTTCGGTCTGCCAAAGGTCGCCTGCGGCAGGAAACTTTGATTATGCTGCCCGCTCGGACCGGGTCACGCGAGCCGCCGGGGGAACGACCCGGCGATAATGACGTCCTGCCCCTGCTTCCAGTCGGCCGGCGTTAAACCTCCAGCGAAGGAACTCCCGAGAACCTGGCGCATTCAACAAGTTCATCGTCGGAAACGACATGGTTCCCAAGGCGGCAACCGACCGCAGAACCTGCTCTCGATCGCGTCATCGCGGAAGTCGTGTGAACCGGGTTCGCCGTTGCGCATCCGATTCCAAATCACCCGACAAGATGTGCCGAGCCAATATTACGGCGACCTGAACCGCGATGAGAAAGTCGTCGGAAACCTCAGGGTTGATCTTTGCGAGTGCCGTTTCAGCAGCCTTATGAGCCTCGTCTTCATCGCCCGCCCGCTCCAGGGCGTTTCGATAGGCGGCCAGAATGACTGATTCATCGACGATCATGCTTTAGTTACATTCTGGATTCCCGACTGTTCCGGAATACTACCGAGAGGCGCACAAACGAAAGCGAGCAGCGCGGGCCGCCGGCGCCGATTTGATCCGTCAATCCCACCCGAAGGCTGGTGAATTGACAGATAATTTGGGAAGAACTTTCGCCTGGCGCTCTCCGCGAAATTACAATTAGGGATGCGGCGATTTTCCTGATACGTTCGGCCAGACATCGCGAACGGCCACGTCAACTTTATGGAACCTCCGGTCATCGATCCATCCGCAGCGGCTGCTCGCATCGAGACAACGGAACGCGCGCTCAAGCTGCGGCTCCGACAGCAAGAAATCCTGTCTGAACTCGGTGTCGTGGCGCTCCAGGGCCCACCCTTCCCCGAACTCATCGAAAAGACGGTCCGGCTTACGGCAGAAGGACTGGAAGCCGAATTCTGCAAGGTGCTCGAGTATCAGCCTGCCGATCAAAACTTTCTGGTCCGTGCCGGCGTGGGATGGGACGAGGGTATCATCGGCAAGGCGACAGTCGGCGCCGACACTCGGTCTCCGGCGGGCTTCGCGTTCAAAACCGGTAGGCCAGTGATCTCCAACCAGCTCGGTGCCGAAGACCGATTCCGGACCCCCGAGCTGCTCGTTCAACACGGCATTCACCGTGCCATGAACGTTATTTTGCAGGGCGACCAGACGCCGTATGGCGTTCTGGAGGTCGATAGCCGTTCGAAGGGCGAATTCAGTGAACACGATCTGGCCTTTCTTCAGGGGGCTGCGAACATCCTTGGAATGGCGATCGAGCGCCAGCGCATGGAGTGCAACCTCAAGACTGCCTTGGATCGTCAGCAGCTTTTGCTGAAGGAGCTCAATCATCGCGTCAAGAACAGCTTTCAGCTCGTGACAAGCCTGCTTCGACTTCAGGCCGGATCCACGAAGGATTCCAATGTCCGCCGTCTCCTGGATGACGCCTCGAGCCGGATATCGGCGATCGCTCGCGCACATGAGCGGCTCTACCTCACGGACTCCGTCGACGTGATCGATATCGGCGCTTACCTGTCTGCGGTCTGCCTCGATTTGGACGAGGTCGCCGCGCAGTGCCAAATCCATGTGGACGCCCCGGCCGGAATCGAAATGGCCGTTGATCGAGCAATCCCCTTGGTTCTCTTGGTGGCGGAGCTGATCACGAATGCGGCCAAGCACGCCTATGCCGGCTCTGGTGCCAATCCCATCTGGGTCACGCTCAGTGGAAGCGACGCGAATCAGGTGATCGTTTCCGTGCGAGACGAAGGGGTCGGCTTGCCTGCCGATTTCGAGCTCAAGGAACAGAAAAGCCTCGGGATGAGGATCATTTCGGCGTTCGCTCAGCAGCTGGGCGCCGAGATCGACGCGTATGGCCGAAGGCCCGGCGCGGAATTCATCGTCAAGGTCCCGATTTTCTCCGGCGGATGACGCCTTCTGGTTACGCTCCACTCCGCTATTCACCGCCACCACGACCCGCGCGACCCCAGGCAAGAGTTGGGTTTGGGACTCGGCACAAGCCGGCCTGGAAAAATCCGACACCCGCGTTCGCGAAGATTCAAGCGATGCTGGGAAGCCGGCCTTATACCGTCTTCGCCGGACGTACCCATTATTTCACACATGATCTGCTCGATGGGCGCGATTACATCAACATGGGGATGATCGGCGGCATCCGGCACCAGATGGGACCAGGCGCCATGGATACGCGATGCTGGTCACGCTCGGTCCGAGCGGACCGCTTTATGCCAACACTCGTCTCAACGGTCTAATGAACGTTGCTGGAGAGACCGGCCAAACGTGCGCTTACTGAGTATCGCTAGTGGATAGAATCTAACACTTGGTGGCCTCGTCTGACGGCGGCGATGATTTTACCTGGGTTTGCAGTCGAGACGAAGGATTTTGGGTCCTGATTGGAGGGTCAGACCTTTCCCCGCGACCGTCATATGGCGGACAAAGCCGGCGGGGCAACGGTAGATCCCCGCACGGATCGGCCAGCTCTTTCCGGTCTACGCCGCGGCAGTTAGCCGCTTGTTCGTCGTTGCTTCGACTTCGGGGGCGGAGATTTTGGTCCGGCAGGAATAGGTATCCGGGACGCGGCGGTCAGAAGGGCTCGGATCGGCCGCAGGCGGGGCGAAGCTCGCATCCAGATCAAGCCGACGCGGCGGACGGGGGCAGTCGAGGGCAGGGCGAGCTTTGCGATGGAGAGCCCTTCGGGCCATGGCGCGGCCCAATCCGGCACGAGCGAGACGCCCAGCCCCGCGTTGACCATCACGGCGATGGACTCCAGGGCGTCCAGCTCCAATCGCTCCTTGGGACGGATTCCGACCCGCCTGAGATAGGCATCCGCCAACCGGCCTCCCCAGTGAGTCCTGTCGTAACGGATGAACGGCTCGTGGCGGAGGATTTCGTGCGGGTCGCGATGCGCGGCGTCCTGGGGCGCAAGCACGACCAGCGGCTCGGCGCGCAGCGGATGCCAGTCGCATGCTTTGGGAAGCGGGAATGGCGGCTGCACCAGAATGGCGGCGTCGAGATCGCCTTCGCCAACCCGGCGATAGAGGTCGACCGACGTGCCCGGCACGACATAGAGATCGACCAGCGGCGCGTCGCGGAGCAGCCGCTTGAAGATTGCAGGAAGGAGCCCCGTCAACGCCGTCGAGATGGCGCCGAGACGGATTTCGCCGGCGGGGAGATCGCCCGCCGCGGCGGCGCGAAGTTCGCGTACGTCGCGCAGCAGGGCGCGCCCGCGGGCCATGATGGCGATTCCCGCTTCGGTGGGACGCACCGTACGGCCGACTCGCGTTAGCAGGCGAGCGCCAATCTCAATTTCAAGCGCGTGAACCCGCTGGGCGACCGCAGCAGGCGTCACACCCAGGAAACGGGCCGCGGCGGCCATCGACCCGCGTTCCGTAACCGTGATGAAACTATCAAGGAATCGCATATCCATCAGATAGAAATTCTATCTTATAAAAATAGCTAAGGCGACATTTTGTTTTTTCTAGTTCTGCCTCATTCTGCGCCCTCGAGCGAAGGCGGAGGGGCATTTGGATCTCGGATTGCAGAATAAGGTTGCTCTCGTTTTTGGCGGCGGCGGCGGGCTTGGCGGAGCGATCGCCCGGACGCTTGCGCGCGAGGGCGCGAAAATCGTCGTGGCCGACGTGAATGCCGAGGCCGCGCACGCGACGGCCGACTCCATTTGCGGCGCTGGGGCCCGCGCGAAAGCCGTTGTCTGGGATCTTGCGGATCTTTCGGTGGTCGACGCCAATATCGCGGCAATCGAGTCCAGTTTCGGGAAGGTCGACATACTGGTCAACAACACCGGCGGTCCGCCGCCGACGCCTGCGAGCGGCCAGGACCCGGCGCTTTGGTCAAAAAGCTTCTTGTCGATGGTGCTTTCCGTGATCGCAATCACCGACCGCCTATTGCCGAGCATGCGCGCGCGAAAATGGGGGCGGGTGATCACGTCCACGTCGTCCGGAGTGGTGACGCCGATAGCCAATCTCGGGATCTCGAACGCTTTGCGCCTATCACTCGTCGGCTGGTCAAAGACGCTCGCCCGCGAGGTCGGGCGCGATGGGATCACGGCCAACATCGTGCTGCCTGGCCGTATCGCCACGTCCCGGATCAAGTTTCTCGATGAGCAGAAGGCGAAGCGCGAGGGCCGATCTTTCGACGACGTCTCGGCCGAAAGCGAGGCCTCGATTCCCTTGGGACGCTATGGCGATCCGCAGGAATACGGCGATGTCGTTGCCTTCATCGCCAGCGAGCGCGCTTCCTATATCACGGGATCCGTCATACGAATCGATGGCGGTCTGATACCTAGCATCTGAGAAAGCCGCAAGAATGCCGCTCGACCATAACGCCCACGGAGTTTATGCGATCGCCGCGACCCCGTTCCATCCCGATGGCCGAGTTGATGTCGAATCGATCGACCGCTTGACGGATTTCTATGTCGGCTGCGGCGTTTCCGGTCTCACCATTCTCGGGATCATGGGCGAGGCGCCGAAGCTGGAGGCCGATGAGTCGCTTGCGGTCACGCGCCAAATAGTCCGGCGTGCGGGCGTGCCCGTGATCGTCGGAGTGTCGGCGCCGGGATTCGCCGCCATGCAGTGGCTGGCGCGCAGCGCGATGGATCTCGGCGCCGCCGGCGTCATGATCGCGCCGTCGCCCTCGCTTCGCACGGATGACCAGATTGTCGGCTACTATGGCGAGGCGGTCGAGGCGATCGGGGCCGATATCCCGTTCGTCATCCAGGACTATCCGCTCACGCTCACCGTAGTCATGACGCCGGGGGTCATCCGCCGGATTGTGCAGAACCACCCTTCCTGCGCGATGCTCAAGCACGAGGATTGGCCGGGTCTCGAAAAGATCTCGCGTTTGCGCGCCTTCCAGGCGGCGGGCGAAATGCGGCCGATCTCGATTCTTTGCGGCAATGGAGCGCTATTCCTCGACTTCGAGATGGAGCGCGGCGCGGACGGCGCGATGACCGGCTATGCCTTTCCGGAGATGCTGGTTGATGTCGTCCGGCTCCAGCGTGACGGACGACGCGAGGAGGCGCACGATCTCTTCGACGCGCACCTTCCGCTGATCCGGTACGAGCAGCAGCAGGGCGTCGGTCTCGCCGTCCGGAAATACGTCCTTTGGAAGCGCGGGGCGATTGCGAGCGATACTCAGCGTAAACCCGGCGCGGGGCTTACCGACGCGGCGCGCGCCGAGGTCGATTATTTGCTGTCGCGCGTCGCCAAGAGCGATCTCCGCGCCGCGCTTTGACGATACCGGAGAAGCGAATGCCTGCCGCATTGATGGATAACGCGCTCGATCAACTGTTTCGCAAAGCGCGCAGTCAAAATGGATGGAAATCGGAGCGGTTGCCCGACAGCATATATCATTCAATTTATGAACTCATGAAATTTGGTCCCACATCCGCCAATTGCTGTCCGGCGCGCTTCGTATGGGTTACGAGCATCGAGGCAAAGCGGAAGCTTGCGGCGTTGGCGCGGGGAACCAATACGAAGAAGATCCTCGCCGCGCCTTGCACAGTAATTATCGGATATGATCTTGAATTTCCGAAGCGCCTGCCGCAGTTGTTTCCTCATGCGCCCGAAATCCAGGAGCATTTTCGCGACCCTGGAGTCGTCGAGACGACCGCGTTCAGAAACAGCTCGCTGCAAGGCGCTTACCTGATGATCGCCGCGCGCGCGCTCGGGCTTGACTGCGGCCCGATGTCCGGTTTCGACAACCTGGGCGTCGACCGCGTTTTCTTCGCCGCAACAAGCATCAAGTCGAACTTCCTCTGCAGTCTCGGCTATGGCGCAGAGCAAGATCTGTTCCCTCGGCATCCGCGCCTGACCTTCGATGAGGCCGGAGCTTTCGCTTAAAAGACACCGGCTATGCCGGCGGTTAGGCGACCGATATCCATGAAGAAGCATATCGGCCTCTCGATTTATTATTTTTCAGTTATGCCGCATCGGGCTACAGGGGCAGGGTTGCATATTCGCGGATAGGTTATGAAGGCGCATGGACGGCCGATGTCTGGGGCCGGCGGGAGCGAAGATCCATCTTGGCGTTGATTGTCGGCATTGCAGGCTTGGGGACTATCGGGCAGGTCGTGGCTCGCGCCTTGGACAAAGGTGTTCCAGGACTTGCCCTCGGCGCGGTCACGAGCGGCGATCCGGCTCGGGCAAAGGCAAGGCTGGGCTTGCTGTCATGCCCGGTGTCGCTATGCGATATCGGCGACCTCGCTGCCCGTTGCGATGTGATCATCGAATGCGCCCCGCCGCATGCCTTCATTGACATAGCCCGGGCGGCGTTGCCCCTGGGGCGGACCGTGATCACAGTAAGCGGCGCAGCGATTTTGGAAAATCCGGACCTGATTGATCTCGCCCGAAATCACGGCGCACGGCTGGTGCTGGCGACCGGCGCCTTGCTCGGCTTCGACGCCGTACGCGCGGCTGCGGAAGGCATCATATATGAAGTGCGCATGGAGACGCGCAAGCCGCCGCGCAGTCTGGTCAAGGCGAAATACGTCATCGACAACGGGATCCCGCTTGACGATCTCGCCGAACCTTTGCTGCTTTTCCGCGGCAGCGCGCGCGACGGCGCGCGCTTGTTCCCGACGAGCGTCAATGTTGCGGCCGCCTTGGGACTGGCCGGTATCGGACCGGATCGGACCAAGCTGGAGATTTGGGCAGATCCCGGCAAGACACGCAATTGTCACCGCATTCAAGTCGACGCCGATTCGGCGCGTTTCACGATGGAAATCGAAAATGTCCCGACCGATGAAAATCCCGGCACGGGCCGGATCACCGCGCTGAGCATGATTGCAGCGCTGCGCGGATTGACCGCGCCATTTCTGGTGGGCAGTTGAAGATGAACATCCCCGGCGGTCGCGGAGAGCCAAAATGCCTGTGCGCTTGAAACATGTAGCGATAGCTTCAGCCAATCCCGACGAAAGCGTCAAATTCTTCACCGACGTCCTGGGATGGCGGATCGCCGGAACCATCGATAGCCGGAATGCCAACGGCTTTTATGTGACCGACGGGCATATCAACATCGCGCTACTCAAATTCAAGAATCGACCCGCCGCCGGCATGGAGTTTCCCGAGGGCTATTGCGGTCTGCATCATCTGGGTTTCCAGTGCGATGACATCGAAGGTATCGTCAAAGCCTTCGAGGGCTCGGGCTTTGCGCCACGCCATGACGTCAACATCGCGCAGGGCCTGGGCAAAAACCCCCGGAAGGACAATGCCGAATACAAGATGCGCGGACCGGAAGGGGTCATGGTCGACTTATCCGAACGGGGCTGGATCGGCACCGACACCTGTCGTTCGACCAAATAGAATTCTTGCGTTCATGAAAAAGCCTCCCTTTGCACGGGTTGTTGCCGCGGTGGCAACGCCGTTCCTGTCAGATGACCGAGTCGATGTCGGTCGCCTGCTTGCTCATTGCCGTTGGCTGCTGGCCGAAGGTTGCGATGGACTTTTGATGTTCGGGTCGACAGGCGAGGCGTCGTCCCTGACCCTCGACGAACGGCGCGATATCATTGATCACCTGATCGGCAACGGCATAGCTGCGCCGTGCCTTTTGATCGGGTCCGGCTGTTGCGCGCTCGACGACACGATATCCCTCACGCGCCATGCCATCGATCGTGCCTGCGCCGGTGTCCTGGTTGTGCCGCCGTTCTTCTACAAGAATCTGGAAGAGGAAGGCATCCTTCGCTACTACAGGCAATTGATAGACAAGGTCGCCGACAATCGTTTGGCGCTCTATCTCTACCATTTCCCACAAACCGCGATGGTGTCGATCTCGGTCGAGGTCACCCGCGATCTGGCCGATCGCTATCCCGACATCGTTCGCGGTTATAAGGACAGCTCGGGAGATTGGACCCACACCGATCGCCTGCTCGCGGAGTTTCCCGATCTCGATATCTATTCGGGCAGCGAGGCGCGACTGAGCGAGGTTCTCCGTCGCGGGGGCGCCGGCTGTGTCTCGGCGACCGCAAATGTCCAACCGAGGGCGATCCGGCAGGTGGTGGAGAACACTGGGCAGCCTGCTCAGGCCGATCTGCAAAAGCACGTCGGCGCTTGCCGCCAGGCGTTTCAAGGATTACCGGTGGTGCCTGCAGTCAAGGCGGCTCTCGCCCGCATACACAACGATCGGGCCTGGTCCTTTTTGCGGGCGCCTTTGACATCGCTCGACCCGGTCGTTCAGGCCGGGCTGCTGAAGGCGATTGGGCTCTAGCCGGGAGCACGCGGATCAATGGACCGTTTGACCCAAGCTGCCTTCGACGCGCTTGACCGGGCGGATCCGCTCGCCGGTTTCCGGGCGGAGTTTCAACTGTCTGAGGACACGATCTATCTGAACGGCAATTCATTGGGTCCCCTGCCCAAGGCGGCTGCGCAGGCAGTGCGGAAAGCCGCCGAGGAGGAATGGGGCGCAGGCTTGGTCACCTCTTGGAATCGCGCGGGCTGGTTCGATCTGCCCTATCGTTTGGGCGCTTGTCTGGCGCCCTTGATCGGCGCCGCTCCGGACGAGGTGGTCCTGACCGATGCCGCCGGCCTGAATCTGTTTAAAGCCGCCGCTCTTGCCCTGGCGCTCAACCCGACGCGCAAGTCGGTGGTGATGGAAGGCAGCAATTTCCCGACGAACAACTACATGGTCCAGGGATTGATATCTTTCTTGGCGCAAGGTCATCGGATCCGCTTTGTCGAAAAGGAAGACATTTTGGATGCGATCGACGCGGACACGGCGGCTACCATCCTGACCCACGTCCATTACCGAACGGCTCACATCCTCGATATGCGGATCATAACCCAGCGCGCCAAGGCCGTCGGTGCGCTGACCGTCTGGGATCTGTGCCACAGCGCCGGCGTGCTCGACGTGGATCTCAACGCGGCCGGCGCCGATCTCGCCGTGGGTTGCACCTACAAATACCTCAACGGCGGGCCGGGCAGCCCGGCCTTTATCTTCATGGCCCGGCGCCATCACGGCAAGGCGGTGCAACCTCTCACCGGCTGGTGGGGTCATCGCGCGCCCTTCAGTTTCGATCGCGACTACCAGCCGCGTAACGGCGTCGGGCAACTCCTGACCGGTACCCAGCCGATCCTGAGCCTGCGTGCCGCCGAGGCCGGAATCGATCTGGCCTGCCGCGCTGACCCGAAGGCGGTGCGGCACAAAGCCATGCAGCTTGGCGACCTGTTCATCCGCCTGGTCGAAGAGCGGTGCGGCGACCGCGGATTTGCCTTGGAAAGCCCGCGCCTGGGCATCGAGCGAGGCGGACATGTGGCGTTCACCCATCCGCAAGGATATCCCATCATGAGGGCGCTGATTGCGCGCGGCGTCATCGGCGATTTCCGCGCACCGACGACGCTGCGTTTCGGATTCTCGCCGCTGTTTCTTCGCTATCGCGATGTTTGGCGTGCTGTGGAGACATTGGCCGATATCATGGAGCGCGAGCTGTGGACCGATCCCGCTTACCAGGCCGCAGAGGCGGTCACGTAACATAGAGACATGACACAGAATGCTCCGCGCCATGCCGGTCTGTCCGGTCGACATGTCCAATTCATCGCGATCGGCGGCGCGGTAGGCGCGGGTCTATTCCTCGGCTCGGGCGAGGGCATCGTGCGCGCCGGCCCTTCACTGCTGCTGGCCTACGCCGCATCCGGCGTCATGGTCTATTTCATCGCCAGGGCGCTTGGCGAGCTGACTCTGAACGACACGCGTGCCGGCTCGTTCACCCGCTACGCCGAAGAATATATCGGGCCCTGGTGCGGCTTCGTCACCGGCTGGAGCTACTGGCTGAGCTGGGTTCTTGTCGGAATGGCTGAAATTACCGCGGCCGGGACATTCATGCAGTTTTGGTGGCCCCATCTGCCGCAGTGGCAATCCGCCCTGGGTGCGCTCTGCGTTCTCTACGGCACAAACCGGCTCGGCGTCCGGGTATTCGGCGAGTTGGAGTTCTGGCTGGCGATCGTCAAGGTGACCGCTATCGTCGCGCTGATCGTCACCGGCGTCGTCGTGATTACGGTCGGCCTGACCGTGGCCGGTCAGTTGCCGAGACTGTCGAACCTGTGGACCCATGGTGGCTTTTTCCCGACCGGCAGCATTGGCTTCCTCAAGGTGCTGCCGATCGCATTCTTCGCTTTCGGCGGCACCGAGCTGATCGGGTTGACAGCGCGCGAAGCGGAACATCCACTAAAGGCGGTGCCACGGGCGATCAACGCCGTCATCGGGCGTATATTGATCTTCTATATCGGGTCACTCACCGTGGTCATGGCGCTGTTCCCCTGGGATCAGATCGACGCGCGGCAAAGCCCCTTCGTCCTGGTGTTCAATAAAATCGGCCTGACATCCGCCGCAAGCCTGATCAACTTCGTCGTACTGACCGCCGTGCTGTCCTCGTGCAATAGCGGCTTGTTCGCCACCGCCCGCGTTCTAACCGCGCTGGCGGCGCAAGGACATGCGCCGCGCCGGTTGAATGTGCTCGACAGGAACGGACTGCCGATCCGATCATTGACCGCCTCCGCAATGGCGATGCTCGTCGGAGTCCTGTTGAACTATCTTATCCCCGAAACGGTCTTCAGTTACCTCTTGACCGCGGCAACGCTATTGCTGATGTGGAGCTGGATGACGATCACGTTCTGCCATTTGCGTTACAGGCGGGCGCGGATGACCGAGATGCGACCGCCGATATTTCCCTTGCCGCTTTATCCTTATAGCAATGTGATGATCCTTGGATTCATCGCCGTCATCGTCCTCATCATGCCGACGATCCAAAGCATGCAAATTCCGGCCATCGTCGCCATGGCCTGGTTCATCGCTCTGGTCATCATTCATGCGATCATTTCCCGCCGGAACCCCGCGCCGCAATTGCGTTAGAGGCGCCGGTCAGGTCGCCCCCGCACTTCGGCCATTTCAGAAGCGACCTTTCGCAGGACCTCGACAAAGCTGGCGGCCGCAGGAGTCAAATCGGCATTGTCGCGAAATGTTATGCCGACCGGGCCGGCGCCGATCTTGAGGTTGATCGGCAATCGAACCAAGCCGTGCAGGGCCTCGACCACGTGATAGGGCATGACCCCCAGCATGTCGCTTTCCAAAAGCAGACTGTGATTGCTCAGGCTCGAAATCGATTCAACGGCGCGCGGTGGGGGATCGAATCCGGCCTTGAGGAATTCTGCGTCAAACTGACTGCGGAGAGAGGTTTGCGGCGGCGGTAGAATCCAATCCTCATGAACCAAATCAGCCAAGGTAAGGGATTTCCGTTTGGTCAGCGGATGGTTTTTGCGCGCCACGATCGACACCAAGCCGTAATAAAGAACCTCCTGGGCCAGGCCCTCGCGCTCGCTGTATTCCGGCAGCCGTCCCAAAACCAGATCGAGGTCGCCGACGCGCAGCATCGGCATCAACATGTCGTTGGTCCCTTCGACCACGCTGAAGGAGACGTTAGGGCGCTCCTGCTTGAGACGGATGATGCTGCGCGGCAGCAGGATCGGCGCCGCCGCGAGCAAGGTACCAACCGTAACCTTGCCCGTTGTGCCGGCTTTGATAGAGACGATTTCCTCGCTGACATGGCGCAGCTGCGCCAGGATAAGCTTGGAATGCTTGATGATCACTTCACCATACAGGGTTGGCGTTACGCCGCGCGAGGAACGATCGAATAAAGAGACGTCAAGCGCCAATTCAAGGTCGCGAATGATCTTTGTCGCCGCCGGTTGCGCCATATTCAACAATTGCGCGGCCCGAAGAATATTATGTTGCTCCCCCGCCTGAACCAGAAGTCTGAGCTGCTTGAGCTTCAGGCGCGCCTCAAGGCGGTTTTCAAGTGCGATCGGCGTCATGAGGTATCTCGGCGTCGGATAAGCTCATTGTGACATAACAAATCAAATATAGGAAGCGATGGAAATACTATTTTATCGATATAAGGCTGCCGTTTAAGGTTCAGCATTCAGAAGCGTTCGGCGATCCTCGCTTTGCGAGGACGGTAAGGTTCATGCAGCCTCGTCCATATCCATACACCGGCCGAAAAATCCCTTGCTATATCGACGGCGCGTTCGTCGATTCCGGGGAGGTGTTTGAGAAATTCAGCCCAGTCGACGGATCGCTTTTAGCGTTGGTCGCTGAAGCCGACCGACCTCTGATCGACCGGGCCGTCGCCGCCGCGCGGGCCGCCTTGAGGGGAGCATGGGGGCATTTCACGCTTGCCGAAAGGCAGGATTTGTTGCGCAGAGTTGCGGTCGGAATCGAGGCTCGCTTTGATGATTTCGTTGCAGCGGAGGTAGCCGATACGGGCAAGCCTTTGAGCCATGCGTTGAAAGTCGACATCCCGCGCGGCGCCGCCAATTTTCGTGTCTTCGCCGACCTGATGACCGCCCGCGGGTCTGAGTCTTTTCACACCGACACTCCGGACGGCCGAGGCGCACTCAACTATGTAGTGGACAAGCCGTTGGGGGTGGTGGCGGTGGTGTCGCCATGGAATCTGCCATTGCTGCTGCTGAGCTGGAAAGTCGCTCCCGCCTTGGCCTGCGGCAATACGGTCATTGCCAAGCCTTCCGAGGAAACCCCCGCCACGGCGACCCTCTTGGCCGAAATCATGCACGAGGTAGGCTTACCTCCCGGCGTCTTCAATCTGGTGCACGGTTTTGGTCCCGGCTCTGCCGGCGAATACCTGGTTAGTCACGCCGATATTGACGCCATCACCTTCACCGGCGAAACCAGTACCGGCTCGGCCATCATGAAGAACGCGGCTGTTGGGCTGAAGCCGGTCTCGTTTGAGTTGGGCGGCAAGAATGCGGCGGTCATCTTCGCCGACGCCGATTTTGAGGCCGCGGTCGCCGGCACCTTACGCTCGGTCTTTTCCAATTGCGGGCAGGTCTGCCTCTGTACCGAACGCGTTTACGTCGAGCGGCCGATTTTCGAGCGCTTCGTCGGAGCATTGGCGGACGGTGCGCGCCTGATGAAGATCGGCGATCCCTATGACGGTGCCGACATGGGGCCGTTGATCTCGCAAAAGCATCGCGAAAAGGTGCTGGGCTATTACGCGCTGGCGCGGCGGGAAGGCGGTCGCTTCATAATTGGCGGCGGGGTCCCTGAGTTTGGCGATACCCGCGATCGCGGCGCCTTTATCGATCCGACCATTATCATTGGCCTGCATGAAGAGGCCCGCTGCGTCAAAGAGGAAATCTTCGGTCCGGTCTGCCATATCGCGCCTTTCGACAGTGAAGCGGAAGCAATCGACCTAGCCAACGCCACCCGCTACGGCCTAGCCGCGGCAGTCTGGACGTCCGACCTCGCGCGCGGCCATCGCGTCGCGCGAGCAGTGGATGCCGGTGTCGTATGGGTCAACGAGTGGTTTCTACGCGATCTGCGCACGCCTTTCGGCGGCATCCGCATGTCGGGGATCGGCCGCGAAGGCGGACAACATTCCCTCACATTCTATTCGGAAACCACCAATATCTGCGTCAAGTACTAACGAAATGATGAATGCCGCTCACTTGAACGAAGTTGCCGTTCGCCTGCGTCAAGCCCAGGAAAGATGCCAGCCTTGTGAACCTGTCGCATCCCGGCTCCCCATCGGCGACCTTGCCGCCGCCTATGCGGTGCAGGATCTCAATACGGCCTATTGGCAGTCTCGAGGCCGTCGTTTAGTTGGTCGGAAAATCGGCCTTACCTCAGCGGTAGTCCAAGTCCAGCTCGGCGTCGACCAGCCGGACTACGGCATGCTGTTCGCCGACATGGCCTTTGTCGATGGCGACGATCTTCAAGCGGCGGCCGTCCTGCAGCCGCGCCTCGAGGCCGAAGTGGCGCTCGTCCTTGAAGATGATCTTCGGCATGAACGTCATACGCCAGCGGATATCGTGTCGAGCGTCGCCTATGCGCTTCCCGCGCTGGAGGTGGTGGGCTGTCGGATCGCCAATTGGAACATATCGATCGTCGACACGATAGCCGATAACGCCTCGTCGGGTCAGTTCGTTCTGGGCAGCGTGCCACGCCGGCTGGATGATTTCGATCATAGCCTCTGCGGCATGACCTTGATGAAAGAGGGGCAGCCCGTCTCGACCGGAGTCGGACGGGCCTGCCTCGGCAATCCGATCAATGCGGCGCGCTGGCTGGCCGATACGATGGTGCGGGTCGGCCGGCCCTTGGTCGCGGGAGACATCATCATGACCGGTGCGTTGGGGCCGATGGTTCCGGTCGCGCCGGGGGACGCATTTGAAGCCAGGATCCACGGTCTCGGCGCGGTACGCGCCGCATTTCACTGATGAGCAAGCACCAATGACCAAGACCCCAAGCGCCAGTTTAGAAACAGGCCGGATCGGTACGGATCCGACCATCGAGATCCGTGACCCCAATTCAAAGGGGCGTGCAATGACCGACCTTGCGGGCCTCGCCCGATATCTGGACGCGGCCGCCCGAACCGCGCAGGGCGCAAATCAGATCTCGCGCGAAGCGCCGCAACTCAGCCTCGACGATGCCTATCGCATCCAGGCACTGCTGGTCGATGAAAGATTGGCCCGGGGCGAGCGCCTGATCGGGGTCAAGATGGGCTTCACGAGCCGCGCCAAAATGCTTCAGATGGGCGTGTCGGATCTGATCTGGGGCCGACTTACCGACGCCATGCGCGTCGATGATGGCGGCAGCGTCGATCTCGCGCGTTACATTCACCCTCGCGTCGAGCCGGAAGTGGCCTTTCGTCTGAAGCACGATCTCGATGGGCCGGTCGATCTTCTTGAAGCGGGTTCCGCCATCGACGCGGTCGCGCCGGCGATTGAGATCATCGACAGTCGATATAAGGATTTCCGCTTCACCCTCGAAGATGTGGTGGCGGATAATTCTTCCGCGGCGGGGTTCGTCGTCGGCCCCTGGTGCCGGGTCCCGGACGATCTTTCCAATCTAGGGGTAGTTTTTTGCCTTAATGGCACTCCGACCCAGATGGGTTCCACTGCCGCCATACTCGGACATCCGCTGCGCTCGGTCGTGGCCGCGGCCCGGCTCGCCGCCGCGTCGGGGCTGACCCTGCAGGCCGGATGGACCATCCTGGCTGGTGCGGCGACATCCGCCGAACCGCTGAAACCAGGAGATTTCGTGTCGTTGGAGGTCGAAATTTTGGGCCGGGTGGATTTCCGCGCCCAGGGTGTCGCCAAGGAGCCGGGATGATCAAGCAGAGCGCTGTCATCGAAGGCCAGGCCCGGCCGCGTGGACGCTTCCCTCATTTCCGCCGCGCGGGCGATTTGATCTTTGTATCCGGCACCAGCGCCCGGCGTCCCGACAACAGTATCGAAGGTTGTGAGGTCGGTGCCGATGGACGCAGAATCCTCGATATCCGGGTGCAGACGCGAGCCGTCATCGCCAATATCGAAGCCATCCTGGCTGAAGCCGGCGCCGACCTGCGCGACGTGGTCGAGATTTGCACCTATCTGGTGAGGATGGAGGATTTCGAAGCTTACAACGAGATCTACAACTCCCACTTCGATTTCGATGGGCCGGCGCGCACGACGGTCGCCGTCGCCGACTTACCCCACCCGGATCTGCTGATCGAGATGAAGGCGGTGGCCTTTCGTCGGCTGAGCGTTCCTGACAATAACAGACAAGGATGATCGCATTGAAATACGGCTTTCCGCTGAACGTTCAGAAGTGGATCTCGGACCATGCGAACCAACTAAAGCCGCCGGTGGGCAATGCTCAAATCTGGTCCGACTCAGACTTCATCGTGACCGTGGTTGGCGGCCCCAACGAACGAACGGATTATCACGTCGACCCATTCGAGGAATTCTTCTACCAGATCGCGGGCGACATGACCTTGCGCATCTGGGAAGGGGCGGGCCCCCAGGATATCACTATCCGCGAGGGAGAGATTTTTCTGCTGCCTCCCTTTGTGCCGCACTCGCCGCAGCGCCCGTTTCCCGGCAGCTACGGTCTGGTCATCGAGCGTCGGCGGCCGCTGGGTGAGGTCGACGCCTTCCAATGGTACTGCGAGAAATGCGGCGCCGTGGTCTGGCGCGCCGAACTGCAACTCTCCAGCATCGTCGATGATCTGCCGCCCGTATTCGAGCAATTCTACTCCCAACCGGCGCTACGGGTTTGCAAAACATGTGGCACCCATCATCCGGGCAAAAAGAAAGCTAAGACCTGATCCATGCCGACAATCGACATCCATAGCCATTTCGTACCGCGGCAGTGGCCCGACCTTGCAGAGCTCTTCGGGACGCCCGATTGGCCCTGGCTGAGGCACGATAGTCAGAACAATGGCATGATCATGGTTGGCGACCGTGAATTCCGTGCCGTGTATTCGGCTTGCTGGGATCCGGCGGTGCGGATCGAGGAGATGGATCGCGATCACGTCGATGTCCAGATCATTTCGGCCACGCCGCTGCTGTTCGCTTATGGCCGCCCCGCCGCCCATGCGGCCGAATGCGCACGCATCTTCAATGACGCAGCATTGGAAATCTGCAATCACAATCCGGCCCGATTGAAAGCGATGTGTCAGGTTCCCTTGCAGGACATCGATCTGGCCTGCCAGGAGGCGAGCCGGTCCATGTCGAGCGGACATGTCGGAGTTCAGATCGGCAATCATGTCGGGGATAAGAATCTCGACGATCCCGGAATTTTGACTTTTCTCCATCATTGCGCCGACATCGGCGCGCCGGTCTTCGTCCACCCGTGGGACATGATGGCGCGCAACCGGATGCCGAAATATATGATGGGCTGGTTGGTCGGCATGCCGGCCGAGACTCAGCTGTCGATCCTTTCTCTCATTCTGTCGGGCGCCTTCGAGCGCCTGCCCGCTACCCTCAAGCTTTGTTTTGCCCATGGCGGCGGCAGTTTTCCGTTCCTGCTGGGCCGGGTCGACAATGCCTGGCAAAACCGGGAAACCGTTCGGGTCGACTGCCCAAGATTGCCGTCGTCGTATGTCGATCGCTTTTACGTCGATTCCGCCGTCTTCAGTCATTCGGCTCTTTCGATGTTGATCGGAACCATGGGCGAGGATCGGGTCATGCTCGGCTCGGACTATCCGTTCCCATTGGGTGAACTCAGCGTCGGCGCGCTCGTTCGTGGCTACGACGGCCTGAGCCACCGCGCCAAGGCTAAGCTGATCGGCAACAACGCAATTGATTTCTTTGGCCTGACCTGACGGCGCGGAGGATTTGATGAAGACCTGGTATGCTCTTGGTACTTACCGGACCTCTCGCGGACCACGCCCCGCTCTAGTGATGAACGAACAATGTTACGATCTTGCCGCTATCTGCGAGGCGATGGCGGTGGATTGTGCGACCGAGACGGCATTGGCTTCGGTCGACCGCATCATTGCCGGTTGGGATACGCTGGGAATAGTTGTCGACACGCTGGCCGCGCAAACGGAAAAAGCCGCAGTGCAGGGCGACATCGTTGGAGCTTCGGTCGGCAGTATCAAGTTTCTCGCTCCTTTCGCTCCTTATCGAATTTTCGGCGCGGCGTCGAACTATGTCGAACATGCCGCCGAAATGCAGACCAAGCTTGCGGCAAAGGCCGATTCCACGCCTTTCATATTTCTGAAATCGCAATCGAGCGTCATCGGCCCTGATGAGCCGATCATACTGCCGCCCGAATCCAAGCAAGTTGACTGGGAGGTCGAGCTCGGTGTCGTCATCGGCAAAATCGGGCGTCGGATTCCCGTTGACCAGGCCTTGTCGCACATCGCCGGCTATGTCGTCGTCAATGACGTTTCGGCCCGCGATCTGACACGACGCACCGATTTTCCTTTTTCGCACGATTGGTTTCGGGGCAAGAGCTTCGAGAGCTTCACGCCTGTCGGACCGTGGTTCGTACCACGGGATTGCGTCAGCGATCCGCATTCGCTGTCGCTGCAATTGTCGGTGAATGGCGTGATGATGCAGGACGGCAATTCGCATGACATGATCTTCAATGGTTTCGAACAAATCGCCTATTTGTCGCGCCTCGTCGAGTTGCGACCCGGTGATCTGCTGGCCACCGGCACGCCAGCCGGGGTTGGGATGGGACGAGGCATCTTCCTCAAGCCGGGCGACGAAGTGATCGCGCGGATCGGCGAAATAGGCGAAATCCGCAATCCGGTCGTCGCAACGGCAGACTGATATGAGGCTCATATCGCTCTGTGCCAAGGGTCTGGCGGTTGCGCTGCTGCTGATGCACGGGATCGTGCAGGCTGCGGAACTGAAGAAGATTCAGTTCAATATGTCATGGCTGCCGCAGGGCAGCATGGCCGGCGTGATCGTTGCTGCGGACAAGGGCTTTTATCGCGAAGTCGGGCTCGACGTCGCTTTGATTCGGGGCTTTGGCGGCATCCGCACGGCGAACGAGCTCGATCAGGGCCTATTCGAATTTGCCTATGTCGACCCTTTGGCCGCCATACTCAACCGCGCCAATGGCGGGCATGTCAGATTGATCGCGCCGATCAACGCTCGCCTTCCCGCCGGGCTGTGCTTCGTGCGCGAACGGCATCGGATCGCCGCTCCCGCCGACCTCGCCGGACTCGTGGTCGGGGGCGGACAGAATTCGCCGGTGCAGGCGTTGTTGCCGATCTGGCTGAAGCGGAACAAGGTCGATCCGGCGCAAGTCAAGATCATGCGTCTCGACCCCTCAGTGGTGGTGCCGTCCCTGATCGAGGGCAAGATCGACGCCGCCGAATGCTGGAAAGGCAACAGCGTGCCTTTGTTCGAGCAACAGGCGCGCGAGGCCAATCTGACAATCGGCATGATTTCCTACGCCGATTTCGGCTTCGAAATTCATGGAAGCGGGATTGGTGCGAGCGACCGGACCATAGCGAGCGATCCGGATCTCGCGCGCCGGTTCATTCAGGCGACGATGCGGGGCTATGCTTATACCGCTACCAATATCGACGAAGCCTTGGCTCTGACTCTCAAACGATACCCCGTGCTGGAACCTGAGGTAACGCGTGCCCAGATCGTCGAAACCGCCCAGCTTCTCGGTAAGGAATTTGATCCGGACAAGATGGAGCGGGCCATCGACCTCGTACGCGAATCGGGAAATCTCGCCGGCAACGTTCAGGCATCCGACATCTTTACCAGCCAATTTCTTCCGCAACCTTAGGAGGCGCGTCATGGATCGCCCGAGACCAACTAAACTAGGCCATCTGGTTCTCAAGGTCAGGGACGTACACGTGTCCGTCAAGTTCTATGTCGAGGTGGTGGGACTCCAGGTATCGGATTGGATCGACGACCACATGGTGTTCTTGCGCGCGGGCGCCGATCACCACGACCTGGCGCTGCTGCAAATGACGCCCGCCGAAATCGCGCAGAGCCTGACGACGCAATCCCGCGTCGAACATTTTTCCTACCAGCTGCGGAACGTCGACGAAATGCGAGCGGCGGTCCGCATGTTGCGCGAGCTCAATATTCCCATCGACCGCGGTTTCGGCAAACATGGGCCGGGCGACAATACGTTCCTCGTGTTCAATGACCCGGACGGCAACAACGTCGAATTTTATTCCGATATGATTCAGATTGACGCGGCTCACCCGTATACGCCGCGGGTATGGCCGGGCGGCGAAATCGAAACCTTCGATCAATGGCGCCTTTCGGAGTTCGTGGTGGCGCCGCCCGAGCGGATCGCCAGGCTGCTCGAGACGGCGAAAACGCCTGACGCGTAGTAGGAGATGCGGCTTTCTCTGCCCTCGCGTACCGACCGGGCCAATGCGCGCGACGCCTCGTTGTCGCTGTTGACGCTCGGACTCTTGTGGGAAGCCGGTGTTCGTAGTTTTCACGTCAGGCCCTATTTGCTGCCGACGCCGTCGAGCGTGCTGATCGAAGCGTGGAAATCGGGCGGCCTACTGTGGAGCCAGACGCTCGTCACCTTGTGGGAAGTTCTTGCGGGATTCGCGATCGCGATCGTGACGGGGGTCATCGCTGCCGCGCTCATCTACTTCCTGCCTATCGCCCGGCGCACGCTCTATCCGATCGTGGTCGCGCTGCAGAGCCTTCCGAAGGTGGGCCTGGCGCCGGTGATGGTGGTGTGGCTGGGCTACGGGTTCGAGTCCAAGGTCACCATGGCGGCGCTGTTTGCGGTCTTTCCAATCGTGATCGCAACCTTGGGCGGATTCGCCGGCGTGCCGGCGAATCTCGAAGAGCATTTTCAGGCCCTCAATGCTCGCCCCTGGGCGGTGCTGTGGCGACTGCGCATGCCAGCCGCTCTGCCCAATTTCGTCGATGGCTGTAAGGTTGCGATGCCCCTCGCCGTGATCGGCGCAATCGTCGGCGAATTCGTCGGATCGAACGACGGGTTGGGTAACCTCATTCTGGCGGCAACCGGCTCATCGCGCACGGCGCTGACCTTTGCAGCTCTTCTGGCAGTGACATTGATGTCGCTGATGCTGTTCGCCATGATCGAGATCATGGGGAGGCTGGTGTGGTGGCGAGGGATCTAGGGCCGGCCATTGAACTGGTCGACGTTTCCAAGAGCTACGCTTCCGCAGGAAGCCCGCTCAAGGTGCTGGATGGCCTCGCCTGCGTCATTCATGATCGCGAGTTCATCTCGGTGCTGGGCCCGTCCGGCTGCGGTAAAAGCACGTTGATCCGGCTGATGGCCGGGTTGTTGCCCTATGACCAGGGGGTGGTGACGTTACGCGGCGACAAGGTGACGGGACCGCGTCGCGATGTCGGCATCGTGTTCCAAACCTCCAACCTTCTGCCCTGGCTCGACGTCGATGCCAATCTGCGGCTTGGTGTCGAAATTCGACATGGCCGGGCCAAGGCGGCCGCGCTCGACCTGATGCCGCTGGTGAAGACTTTGGGACTGATCGGCTTCGAGGCAGCCTATCCCCATCAATTGTCGGGCGGCATGCGCCACCGCGTGGCGATCGGCCAGGCATTGGCGTTGAACCCCGACGTACTGTTGATGGATGAGCCGTTTGGCGCGCTTGACGCCCTAACCCGCGATCAGCTCAATATGGAGCTTCTCCGGATTTGGCAGCGTGACCGCAAGACGGTCGTGCTGATCACCCACAGCATTTCCGAAGCGGTGCTTCTGTCGGACCGCGTGCTGGTCATGTCCGAACGTCCGGGCCGGATCATCGAACAGGTCGCGATTGATCTGCCCCGGCCGCGCGATCCGGCGATCAGCCGCGCTTCGCCGCAGTTTGGCGGCTATGTCGTGCGCCTTGGCAATTTTATGGGCGTGAGCTGAACCAGACCGGAGAAAATGTGGATGGCTGTGATTCAGGTTTCCGGCGGTCGGATCTATTTCAGCGATCACGGCGAAGGGCCGCTGGTTGTTCTGGCGCATGGGATGGGCGGCAATCATGCGGTTTGGTATAAGCAAATCGCCGCCCTCGCCAAATCCTATCGAGTCGTTGCTTATGATCATCGCGGCTTCGGACTGTCGCGTGATGACAGCGGCGAGGGACGATCGGCCTACGCGCGCGATCTGCTGGCCCTGCTCGATCATGTCGGTGCCGATAAGTCCGTCCTCGTTGGTCAATCGATGGGCGGTGGCACCTGCATCAGCTTCAGCGGGTTGCATCCGGACCGCGTCGCCGCGTTGGTCGTCGCCTCGTCGTTGCATGCCTTGGTCGAAAGCGCCGAGATCAAAACGATCATGGATCGCGCGCGCGCGGAGACGCAGGAGTTGCCGCAGCTGGAACGCGTGCTCGGCGCCGATTTTCGGATCGAATGCCCCGCCGAGTCCCTGCTCTATGCCGAGATATCATCCTTCAACCAAACCACTCGCGAGACCTTGAAGGGCGCCTGGCCCTTGATGCAGACGCCCGAGCAAATAGGCGCGTTGGGGATGCCGATCGTGTTCATGGCGGGCGGGCAGGACCGTTTATTCCCCGTCGAGGCGATGCGGCTGACGCAGGCACGCGTGGCGGCTTCCCATCTGGTCGAGTTCGACGCCGCCGGCCATTCCGCCTATTTTGAACGGCCGCTGGAATTCAACGACAGCCTGCTCCGCTTCCTGCAGATGTGCAATATCGGGGGACGAGCGCCGGCGGCGCACAGCAACCTGTCCGGCTATGGCCCGGCGACACGGACGGAATGATGAAACCGCCCACTATGCTGTTCGCATGCACGGGAGTCGACCGCAACCCCTGGCTGGCCGGATTCGCGTCCGAGGCGCCGGACCTCGAAATCCGCCTGTGGCCCGATGTCGGCAATCCGGCCGAGATCGATTATGCCTTCGTCTGGAAACCGCCGGCCGACCTGTTTGCCGATTTGATCAACTTGAAAGCGGTGTTCTCGCTCGGCGCCGGCGTCGAGTCGTTGTTGAAGGGCGATTTCCTGCCCGTCGGCGTGCCGCTCGTGCGCATGGTGGACCCCAGCCTTGCGATCGGCATGAACGAGTTCGTCCTCATGCGCGTCCTGCACTATCACCGGCGCATGCACGAGCACGAGGCGTTCCAAAAATTGGCGCAATGGGTGCCGTTGATTCCCAAGCTTCCCGAGGATCGAAGCGTCGGCATCATGGGGCTCGGCAATTTGGGCGGCGCGTGCGCCGCGACGCTGTGCTCCTTGGGTTTCTCGGTGCGCGGCTGGAGCCGCGAGCCGAAGGTCGTTCCCGGCGTCCGAACCTATTCCGGACGGGAGGGCCTGGCCGATTTTCTGGAGGGTACGGAGATTCTCGTCTGCCTGTTGCCGCTGACACAGGAAACTGAGGGAATCGTGAACGCCGATCTGCTCGCGCAATTACCCAAAGGTGCCTGCCTCGTCAATGTTGCGCGCGGCGCGCATGTGGTCGATCGCGATCTGCTCGATTCTCTTGACCGGGGGCATATCGCTGCGGCGACGCTGGACGTGTTTCAGGACGAGCCGCTTCCCGCCGACCATCCTTATTGGCGCCATCCTCGCGTCACTGTCGTGCCGCACTGTTCGGCGCTCACGCAGCCAAAGACGGCTGTGAGGACGCTCGTCGCCAACCTGCGCCGACATCTATGCGGTGAACCGCTGTCGAACGTCGTGGATACTCTGCGCGGCTACTGACGCGCACCACCTCCGATATGCTCACACGAATATAGCAGACGCCTGCGGTCTTATAATACTTATATGGCGATCCATCGTAACTTCGTCATGACCGACTGCAAGTTCGCATCACCCCTCACGAGGCAAGCGACAAGCGTTCTCTGCCTATATTTTGCGACAGCTGAGCGAGCTCACCAGGCATCGACCGTCACGAAAAGCGCATAGAAAACTGAAGCGATTATCGGACAACGCGGGGAGAGTCTTAATGATAAAACACGGCGCGGTGCTGAAACTGCTAAGTATTGGTGTCGGCTTCACAGCAATTAGCACTCCTGAATTTGCGCTTGCTCAGGATGCGGTGACGGCCGCAACCGGCGATCAACACCTCGAGGAAGTCGTTGTCACTGCACGGCGCAGGGAGGAGCGGCTTCAATCGGCGCCGGTTACCGTCGATGCGGTGAGCGCGACCCAGCTGGTGAAGTCGAACATGACCGAGGCCAGCGATGTATTGAAGGTTGTCCCGGGATTCACTTTTAATCAAAGCAATCCCACCCAGCCCGAAGTATTTCTTCGCGGCATGGGATCCGACATCCAGAGCATCACCGCAGACCAGGCCATCGGCTTCTTCCAGGACGGTGTTTTTCTCGCCCGCTCGCAAGCCGAGAGCATGCAAATGTTCGACCTCGACCGCGTCGAGGTGGTCAAGGGTCCACAAGGCCTGGAATACGGCAAGAACGTCGCCGGCGGCGCGGTCAATTTCATCCCCAAGCGGCCCACGGCTGATCCCGAGGCGATCATCACATTGGGCGGTGGCAACTACGCGTCGACGGATGTCACTGCGATCGTGAACGGCCCGATCAACGACGAGCTGAACGGACGGCTGTCGTTCGCAGACCGGAATCACGGCGGCTACGACACCAACACTCTAACCGGCAAGCACGCCGAATGGCAGGTTGCGCTCAGCGCGCGCGGTCAGATCGACTGGAAGCCGAACGAGGATCTCGATGTCTTGATCGGCGTCGACGGGACCAAGAATAATGGTGGCGGATTCTGGGTCTATAACGCCATCCCGAGCAGACAGGACGCTCCATTCTATCAACCGAACCCGCGCGCGTTCCCTAACAACGTCAATCCGCGCGACACAGAGGAGATCGCCGGTGGCAATGTCAAAGTAACCTGGGACTCGCCGTTCGGCGTTCTTACGTCCCTGAGCGCCGCGCGTGCCGCCGTCTTCGAAAATAATGCAAACGAGGGCGGCAGCTATATCAATTTCGCGATTTTACCGCATTTACCAAACGGACAAATAAATTTTCATGCCTTCAACTCTGGATCGATCAACGACGACTATTATCAGGACGACAAGGGCGAGCGTATCACGACACTGTCGCAGGAGCTGCGCTTTTCCTCGGCGCTGACCGATTATCTAAGCTTTACGGTCGGAGTCTACGGAGAATATGAAAGCGGCCGACGGCACGAGCTCGAGAACTTTGTATTCTCGGCGACGCCGACCAGGTTTTTTAACCCGTCCTTCGCCGGACAGAACTACGTGCTGACCGGTATTAAACAGGAAAACTATTCAGCCTTCCTTGAGGCGACTTACAAGATCACCGACAGCATATCCTTGTTGGCCGGCGTGCGACGGGTCGAGGTCCATAAGTCAGAGAATTCGTTTCACAGCTGCATGGTCATCTGTCAGTCATTCGGTCTGCTGACCAACCAGTTCGGCCAAACCGTGACTTCCTTCGACGCGACGGCGGCGAAGACGTGGGGAGCCACGACGCCGAGCGCCACGCTGAGCTGGCAAGTCACTCCGGAGGCGCTCCTTTACGCGCTCTATTCGACCGGATTCAAAAGCGGCGCCTGGAACGATGACAATTCCAGCAGCACCTACGCTCAGGCGGTCAAGGCCTATGCCCCGGAACACTCGGAAAATTGGGAGATCGGGGCAAAGACGGATTGGTTCGATCGGCGTCTGCGCGTCAACCTGTCCGGCTTCCTCAGCGATTATACCAATTTGCAAACGCAGCAGTTCGTCGTGATTACGCCGAACGCACCGGGCTCCAACGTCATTGCCAACGCCGGCAGCGCGCAGGTCAAGGGTGTTGAGCTCGAGCTGACCGCCATACCGGTCGAAGGATTGTTGCTGTCAGCTCATGCCGTCAACCAGATCGGTAGGATCACCAGCGATTTGTTCAACAGATTCCTCGATGCGAACTTTGTCCCTCACACGGACAATCTAAACGGCACCACGCTCCGTCGGACACCTCATATCTCATATACCGTCGACGCGACCTATACCCATTCGATCGGGCAAGATTGGGAAGGTTTCGTCAATGCCGAGTATCAGTACACCGGCGCCTATTATTTTCAGAACGACAAGAACCCCCTTCTTGACCCTTATACTCTCGCTAGGGGAGTGGGGCAGATCAACGCCAGCATTGGAATGCGGTCGGCCGACAATGACTGGGAGGTTACGGCGTGGGGCAGGAATCTGACCGATCGTTTGGTCATATCCGGCCAGACCTACATCCTCGGCTCGTTCCTGAACTGGTATCTGCCGCCCCGGACATATGGCGTTAACGTGACCAAGAGGTTCTGATCGCCATGGCCGCCGCCGTGACGGCAAGACGGGTTCGGACTCGATCGGTGCGCCGCGCCCCATGGGAAAAGAATGGCCTGATCCGGTGAGGACACCACGCTTGGCGGACGGGCCCTTCCAGCTGTCGGTCCCTGCGGTTGGCGCACGCGGCTTGGCCATGTTCGGCGTGATTCTGTCGTCCTATGTCGTCAATGCCATGGACCGACAGATCTTTCCCCTGCTGGCGCCCGATATCCGCCATGAGCTGGGCCTGAACCTGTCCGACATGGGTCTGCTGACGACCATTCTGATGTTCGGCATGGCGCTCGCCGGACTGCCCACCAGCTTTCTGGTCGTGCACCTGGGACGCAAGATCGTGCTTATGCTGGGAATTGTGATTTTCTCGGCCGGAACCGCGCTGAGCGGGCTGGCCGACGGTTTTTTCAGCATGGCGCTCTGTCGGGCTCTGACCGGGGTGGGCGAGGCGATGCAGATTACGGTCATCATCGCCATCGCGGCCAATTGCTTCACCCGCTTTCGCGCCGCGTCCATTGCCTCGGTCAATGTCGCCTTCGGCGTCGGCACAATGCTTGGTCCCTGGGCCGGCGGCGGCATATTGGCGGCGCAGCAGAGCTGGCGCACGCTGCTTTTCGCGTTCGCCGCTCTAGGGCTGCCGGTCGTGCTGGCGATCGCAGCATTCGTGCGGCGCTGGCTCAGCGAGGCTCTGTTTTCCGAAGCGGGCGGCAGCGGCAACGCGGGCGGCGCGTGCCATCTGGCCAATCGCAACACCATCCTCCTGACGGCGATGACCTTGATCTGTGGTCTGATGATTTATGGTTTTCTCGGCATGTATCCGACCTATCTGCGTGAAGTGTTGCACTATAGGCCGGTCCAAGCCGGATCTGTGATGAGCTTCTATGGATTGGGGGTACTCCTCTCGGTCGGTGTCGCCTGGCTCGGCGATCGCCTACCGCCTCGCCCCTTGTTGGGAGTGGCCTTCGCCACCGCAGCACTGCTCGGCATCCTGCTGTTTTCAGGACTGAGCGATCTTCACATCCAGTGCGCGATTTCATTCCTGTGGGGGCTGACGCTGTCGGGCGTCGTCTTCCCGAACCTGGCAGCAAACCATGTCAAGGCGTTGAGCGCAGCGTTGACCAATCGCGCCACCGGCATTTTCATCACCAGCTTTTACGGCGCAGCCGCAGTTGCCGGCTTCACCATCGGCTGGATGGCCGATCGCGCCAACTGGGCGCTGGCTGGGCAGTTGCAATTCTTCAGCTTGGCGGTCCTGGCCGTATTGTTGGCCTTGGCCTTGAAGCCTTTGGGGACGACGGAGGTCGTCATCGCACCAGACTGAGCAATTGCTCGGTCAGGTCACCATGCGGCGATTGCAGGGCTTGGAGAATCGAGAAGTGGTCCGCGCCGGCCACCGGCACCAGCGGGCCCGGCCGATGCGCGGCGGCGCGCCACGCATGAAGGTCCCGGCTTTCTTTGATCAGAGCCGGCAGCTCCTTGCTGCCATAAGCGATTGCCATTGGTTTCGCGACAGGCGCGAGACGCAGCGGCGACAGCTGTTCAACCTCGTTGTCCGACAAATGCAGCTTTTCGTTGAGATAGGTGTCGCGCAGGGGACCCAGCTCGAACACGCCGGAAATTGCCAATCCCGCAGTGATGGCGGGGTGGTCGAGGGCGAGCGCGGCCAAATGCGCCCCGGCGCTCCAACCCGACAGGATCAGCGGCCCCTTGATCCCGTGAGAAGCGCCATGCGCGGCCAACCAATCCAGGGCCAGGCGAATCTCGGCTGCGATCTCCGTCAAGCTGGCTTCGGGCGCCAGCGTATAGCCGGGCAGCGCCGCCGCCCAGCCGCGTTGATGAACGCCGGTCGCCATCGCGGCAAAGTCCTCATGCCGATTGCGCTGCCAGTAGCCGCCGTGAATAAAGACCAGGCAGGGCGCGGCGTTATCCTTCTGCGGAAACAGATCCCACCGGTTGCGCGGCCGCGGACCATAGGAAATATCCAGGCATTGCCGGTGCCGATCACGGAACCGTGCCGAGGCGGCGACGCGGGCATCGATCAAGTGGCTGCTGTCGACTACCGCCAGTAGATTGTCGTAGGCCGCATCGCGAGCCTGTTGCGACATAAGCCGCCAATCCGACATGAACGGCCCGGATCACCGCGTCAGAGTTTGCGACAGAGCCGCATCGGCCTCGCGCAGGCGTTCAATGACCGACGACAATTCAGCCCGCGCGTCGGGGTGCAGCGGTTGAATCGGCAAACGGGCGGGGCCGGCATCGCGTCCAACCAGCGCCATCGCCTCCTTGATCACTACCGGAAACGATCCGAGATCCCAGGCCAGCCGCAGCGGTGCCAACTGGTCCGAAATGAAGCGCGCCCGGTCAAGCCTGCCGCCTCGGAATTCGTCATAGAGTTTGACCAGAAGGCGCGGGAACACGTTGGCGGCGGGCGATATGGCGCCGTGCCCGCCATGGAGCAGAATCGCCAGAATGATCGTGTCACGGCCGGCGAACGCCAGCTTCCGGCCCTGGGTCAGGCGCACATATTCGATTACCTGGGTGATATCGCCGCTGCTATCCTTGATGCCGACGATATTCTCTATCGCGGCGCATTGCGCGAACAAAGCCGGCGTTATGTTCAGATGAGTGCGCGGCGGGTTATTGTAAAGCAGTATCGGCAATGTGGTCGAGCGCGCGATCGCTTCGAAATGCTGTGCCAGCTCGTCCGCTTTCGGCGAGATGAAGCTCGGGGTGATCGCCATCGCCATGTCGACCCCGATCGTCTGCGCAGCTTGCGTCAAGGAAATCGCGGCGCGGGTCGAAACGGCGCCAGTGCCTGCATAGACGGGGATACGGCCGCCTACGGCGTCGACAGTCCGCTCCATAACGAGGATATGCTCGTCCCGGTCGAGAGCGAAAAACTCGCCCTGGCTGCCGCAAATCGACAGACCATGAACCCCGCACTCGACGTACCAATCGATCAAAGCCCGCAAGGCGCCATAATCCACTTCATGGCTTTTGCTGAACGGCGTAGCCATTGCGGGAATGATGCCGTGAAATCTATCATCCATGTCGGGCGCCCTCCGCTCCGCAGACGGCGTCACGGCTTGGTGCCGACCCAACCCTTCTGGGAAATGTCGAAAATGATGCCGTCGGGATCGCGGTACTTCTGCTCATAGTAAAGCGTGTCCTTATGCTCGGGGAGCTCGAGGAAGAATTCTCCTCCATTGTCCTCTATATCCCGCCGCGTATGGTCCAGGTCATCGACGATGAAGCCGAAATGGTGGGCGCCGACATAGGCTTTGCCCCGATCGAGTCCGGCCGAGTCGTCGTTCTTGTAATGCAGCAAGGCCAGATTGACGGTTCCGTCGGACAGATAGACGCCGGTAGCCAGGGCGGAGTCGGTTTGGCCGACCCGCGCCATCCCGAAGACTTGTTGATAGAAGCGGGCTGCTTTTTCCGGATCGCGCACCGCAAGCGCGATATGCCTCAATTTTGCCATGACGGCCTCTTCACTATAACGTCTTGCGGATAGGATGCTCCGCGCCGAACCGATCGCGCGAGACGCGCCCCCGCCAAGCGCCCGCCGTCGTGTTCCCGCGTTCGAGTGGCCACAAATCAAAATAATTGGCGAATAGGATGATCAACGGAAACGTCACCGACAGCATGGCCGTGGCGATCCATAATTCCAGGCTGTAGTGCGGAGGCCCCTTGACCAGACTTTCCCCGGCGAGGAGCGGCGCGATCCAGGCATAAAGCGCGAACAGCGCGGCGCCAAACCCGCCGCCGATGACGAGGAGGAGGGTGCCCTTGGCTGGTTGCGGCCAGCCACCCAGCAAGCGGAAACGGGTCATGCTGGTAACCAGAAAGGTCCCGAAAATCAGAGAGACTGGAACCTCGACCATGAAATCCACCTGATCCATGCCGATCAAGTGGACGCCGAGTTCGATTGCCAGAGCGCTCAACGCCAAAACATACAAGCTGGCGTAGAGCGCGAAGCAGGCCGGGCGCGCCGACCCCGGCAGCGATGCGACCGGCCAATAAGCGAATAATTTTGAGAACACCGAGATGACGCCGGTGGTCGTCACAAGGAACACCAGACTCCGCCAAGCATTGAATGCGCCGTGCGGATCGGCGATCGGCGAATAGATCGCCGCCGCCGCCATAAAATCGAAATTGAACAACCGGACGAAAGCCAGGAATCCGACGCCATAGGACACGAGCCAGGCGGCGATGCCCAAAGGAAGGGGATGCTTCAACGCCGTCGACAGCGGCCAGCAACGCCAAACAACCACGACCCAAAAGGTTGCGACGACAGAAACGATGGCGGCCATCACCAGCATCGGCGTCGGGCCGGCGCCGCGCCCTGGGCCCCAATAGAGGAAGGCGGCGCCGGCGACCGCCGAGGCCAGCGTCAGGATGGCCAGCCGCATCCCCCTTGCCGGCTGGCGGAGCCGATGAAGGAATTGCGGTGGATCGATCCGCCACAGAAATCCCGCCACCAGCATCATCGGCACGGGGACCACGCCCAGATAAGCGACCCACGTGATGAAACCCTCTCGCCGGAGTGCCGCGCAGATCGCCAATGCGGCGACAATGGTGGCGGCGCTCCCGATCAGGCTGTTCTTGATGTGGACTGGCATTCCCAGGCGCTCCGGTTCCATGTCTCGCGGCCAGTCTGCCGTGCATACTGGGTCGGGTCATATACCAGTCTCCGGGTTTGCTATATCGACATGCGCATAGCCGCCGCCCCTTTTGTTATTCGACTTCGGAAGGGAGAAAATTTATTGACGGAAAACGCGATCTGCCCCGAAGGCAGCCTGAGCCGATTGATCTGACCGACGTCGCGCCATAGGAGCAATGCGATGGACAAATTTGCACGGCATATCGGTCTGATCGCCGTCGGTGTCGCGGTGATCGCACTAACGGCAGGCGCGCAAGCGCAAACCGTGATCAGCCATGAGCGGATCGCGCTGCCGGAAAACATGATGATGCCTTACCAGCCACGAACGGACAGGCTGCCGGGCGAGCCTGCCGACCCCGATCCCTCGACCTTCGGCCTGGACCCCAAGACCGGCATCTACACGCATCCGGCCATGACGCCGGAGACAAACGGTGCGCATCCTTTCGCCGGCAGCCTCGATCACATCGATCTCAATCAATACGCCAAGAATACCAAGGTCGAAGCCTATTATCCCGGCGCGACGACAGGGCATACATGGCAAGACATTATCGATATGAATGGCCATCGGTACATGTATGACTACTATCGGGATCGCTATGACGTCTACGACATCACCGATCCGCGCAAGGCGACGAGGGTCGGTGAGAAACAATTCAACCTGGCTGGCGATGATCCTTTTGGGCCGTTCAACATCCAGTTCAACAAGAGGCTTAACAAATATATCGCGATACAGTGTTACGAAACGCCCCGCTATGGTCTGCTGAGCAACAAATACACGCAGCCCGATAAGGTCGCGCTTATTCGTGGCCAGAAATTCCTGCGTGGTTTTCGGGTTTTCGAAGTCAGGAGCCCGACTGACTGGAAGCTGCTTTCGGAAATGCCTCTCGATCCGAAGGCGGTGCCGGGTCAAATGCCGGAACAGGGATCGGGCTGCCTCGACGTGCCCTATTACGTCGGCGACAAATATGTCTTCGTCGCCGGAGCGCCGGACGATTCCTATTCGCTGCAGGAATATAAGAGCTATCTCTATTCGGCGGCTCAACTGGCCTACGACGTCTCCGATCCCAGCCATCCCAAGCTGATGTCGATCTGGTCTGCGCCCGGTCAGCGGGTCGGCGAGGAGGCCGATTATCGGAAGAACCCGCGTTACGGAAACAAGACATCCTGGATGGGCGCGCGGATGCCCCTGTTCATTCCGCGTGCCGTCGAGAATGGCGGAAAGTACGGCTATGCCGCGATGGGCGGTCTCGGTTTCTACATTATCGACATCTCCGACCCCGCGCACATGAAAACGGTCTCGCATCTGGATATGCCGGTGAGCGTAGCCGGCAACGAAGGCGACAATATCGATGTCTCCAAGGCCGAAGTCACGGGCATGGTCTATTTCAGCGGCTATCCGATGAGCGATGATTGCTATGAGCCCTACAAGGACATCTATCAGATCGATGTGCGCGATCCGCGGAACCCGAAAATCACCGGCGTGTTGCCGCGACCGCGACCGCCGAAGGAAGCGGGCTTCACCGATTACTGCCAGAGACGCGGCAGCTTCGGGCCGAAGCGCAGCGGCTATCTGAACCAGCCGGGCGCGCCGTCGAAGAAATACATCCCGTATTCCTTCTATAACGCCGGATTGCAGATCTTCGATGTATCCGATCCGGCACATCCGACCATCGCCGCCTATTTCGTACCCAAGCTAGCCGACCCCAAGATCAACGCCAGCTCCGGCGATACTTTCCGAAAGACCGGCTTTGGACCGCCCAGCCACGGCATCTATGTCGAGTGGGATCGCCATCTGATCTGGTTGTTCACCAACCACGGAATGTATGCCGTCTCAAGCCCATTGCTCGGAAAACCGATCTTCGGGTTGCCCGGCAAGAAAGATTGACGTGGTTATTGATTTGGATCGAGCAAGCTAAATGTCGAACAAGTATGATCTGAGAGGTTTTATGTATCGGTGGCCTTGGGTTGCTTGCTGCGCCGTATTGGCGGTCTGCATCCGTGTGGGCGAATCGAAGGCGGAAGATACCGAGCGTATCACGGATCCTTACCTGAAAGCTTGGGCCGAATTGGTTCCGGCGCGCAAGCCGACGCCGCCGGTTCCTGGTAAGGATTATGGAATGGATCCGCATACCGGGCAGTTCGTTGCGCCGAAGGCAACGCCGGAAACCAAGGACGAGCCTAGGTTTCCCGGCGAATTGCCGTACTGGGACCAGCAAAGCTACGCCAAGAATGTCAAGGTTCTCGCCTTCTATCCCGGTATCGGCTCACCATTTCACGCCTGGGTCAACGCGGCTGACTTCGACGGGCGCCGATACCTCTATATACATGATCGCGACTATCTACGCGTTCTGGACGTCACCGATCCGCGGCATGCCCGCATCGTGTTTTCCCAGGGCGGCGTCTGGGGTCCCAACGGGTCCAGCGAGCCTTTTGATCCGAACAATGTCAAGGACTATCTCGGCGGCGCGACCATTGCCTGGAATGCGTCGCTCGGCAAGCCGATCCTGGTGGCATCCTATGAAATCGGCAGATATGGGCTGATGACCGACAAGACCCGCCAGCCAGATAAGGTCGAGGCGCAGCGGCACTACAATTCGCTGAAGGGCTTCAAGGTCTTTGTCATGGACGGGCCGCTGCCCAGCCAATGGAAGCTGCTGGCGACGCGCACCACGGACGTCAAGCACCCCATGGCGGAGATCGGTCAGCAGCAGGGCTCCGGATCACTCGATGCGCCGGAATATTCCGGCGGCAGATATATGTTCCTGTCGTCCGCGCCCGACGATTCCTACGCGCTTACAGAATACCCCAACTATCTTTACTCCCCGGGATATCAGGTCTGGGACATGTCCAATCCCGCCGACCCCAAATTCTTGGCTCAGATCCATGTGCCGGGGCAAATTGTCGGCGACAAGGCCGACGAGGCGGCATATCTGGAGAATCCGCGGGCCGGGAATCGAACCTCCTGGATGGGTTCCCGCATGCCGCTGTTTCTGCCGAAGCCGGTCAAGGATGGCGGGACTATCGGCTTCGGCGCCATGGGCGGCCTTGGCTTATATATATTCGATGTCGCCGATCCGGCGCATCCTAAAGCGCTGGGGCATGTCAATGCGCCGCCCAGTTTCGCGGGAACGGAATTCGACAATGTCGATGTCAGCCAATTCGAGCGTACGGGCTACGTATTCACGAACGGCTATCCGATGAACCGCGAATGCTACGAACCCTACAAGGACATTTTCGTCGTCGATGCCAAGGACCCTTTGCACCCCAAGATTGCGGCCAAATTTCCCCGACCGACGCCTCCGAAGGATGCGACCTTTACTGACTATTGCCAACGCGGCGGGGATTTCGGCCCCAAGCGTTCGAATGCCATTGGTCAGCCGCTCGCCTGGCGGCAAGGGATCGTTCCCTACGCTTTCTATAATGCCGGGGTGCAGATCTTCGACGTCAAGGATCCGGCAAATCCGAAGATCGCCGGCTATTACGTGCCGCGCCTAGCCGACACCAACGATCTGCCGAGCTACACTCTCGGCAAGGGCGTGCTGGCGATCTTTACCGAGTATGACCGGAACATCATCTGGGCTTTCACCGAAAACGGCGCTTACGCCCTCTCTTCGCCCCTCTTGGGCGAGCCGGTTCTGGGCCCACCCGCCAAGCCCTGGCCAGCGCGCGACTAGCGCCCGCGCCGCAAGCCCGGTTCAAGAGGTCTAAATCTCCCTTTAGCCACAATGGCCCTGAATGGAGCGAACGCGATTGAAGATCGCAATTGTCGGCGCCGGGTCGATCGGGGGCTTTCTGGGCGCAAGACTGGCCTTTGCGGGCGAGGATGTCACGTTCGTCGCCCGCGGCGCTACGCTGGCGGCGATTCGCTGCGATGGCTTCGCACTGATCGAGGAAGACGGCAGCCGGCGTGTGGCGAAAGGCGTCGAGGCCATAGCGATTCATGAGGGGACCCCGCAGGATCTGGTTTTGCTCGCGCTCAAGGCCCACCAGGTGCCGGCGATCGCCGCCGACCTCGGCGCGCTGTTCGGGCCCGACACCAGCGTCGTCACGCTGCAGAACGGCATTCCCTGGTGGTACTTCTACAAGCAGGGCGGACCCTTCGAGGGTCGCCCGGTTCGCGCGGCCGATCCCGACGGGATTATCGCAGCGCATATCGCCGATGAGCGCATCATCGGCAGCGTCGTCTATCCCGCCTGCGAACTGATCGCTCCGGGCGTGGTCCGGGTGATCGAAGGCAACCGGTTCAGCTTGGGCGAACCCGACGGTTCCAGATCCGGGCGGGTGCAGCGTCTTGCCGATGCGCTGACGAGGGCGGGCTTCAAGGCGCCGATCGCTACCGATCTGCGCTCGGAAATCTGGCTGAAGCTATGGGGCAATATCGTCTTCAACCCGGTTAGCGCGCTAACTCACGCCACGCTGGCGGGCATCTGCGGCCATCCGCCGAGCCGCGCGCTTGCCGCGGCGATGATGGCCGAAATTCAGGCCGTGGCGGAAAAGCTGGGCGTTCGCCTCCGCGTCAGTATCGAAAAGCGGATTGCCGGCGCCGCGGCCGTCGGTGAACACAAGACGTCGATGCTGCAGGACGTCGAGGCGGGCCGACCTCTCGAACTCGACGCACTGGTCGGCTCCGTGGTGGAAATGGCGCGCCTGACCGGGACGCCCACTCCGTCCATCGACGCCGTCTACGCCGTGGCCGGTTTGCTGGGCAAGACCCTGTCCGATCGGCATGGCCGCCTGGAAATCGCGTCGACCTGAAGGAGAACAGTCGTGACCCAATTCACTATACGGCAATTGCTGGACGCAGGACGAGGCGACGCGATCGCCATTGCAGCCCCGTCAGCGCCTGGGCTCACCTATGACCGACTGCGCGATCAGATCGCCGGAACGCTGGCGGCTTTGAACGCCGTTGGAATCGGCCGCAATGACCGGGTGGCGATCGTCTTGCCAAACGGCCCGGAGATGGCGACCGCTTTCATGGGTGTAGCCTCGGCAGCCACCTCGGCGCCGCTCAATCCGGGTTATCGCAGCGAAGAGTTCGAGTTCTATCTGTCGGATCTCGGCGCACGGGCGCTGATCGTCGATGCGGGCAGCGGCTCGCCGGCGATCGACGTCGCTCGCAAGCTCGGAATTGCCGTTTTCACCGCGCGCTCGTTGCCCGAACAGGGAGCCGGTCGATTTATTCTTGAAACCGCTGTTTCGGCCCCGGCCAAGCCGCGGCAGGGCGGCCCCGCCGAAGCCGACGACGTCGCCCTGGTTCTGCACACATCGGGCACGACGTCGCGGCCCAAGATCGTGCCATTGTCACAGCGCAATGTCTGGACCTCCGCCCGCAATATCAGCCGGTGGGTTTCATTTTCACCGTCCGACCGCGGCCTGACTATCATGCCGTTATTTCATATCCACGGGCTGCTCGCCGGGATCCTCGCGCCGCTCTCCGCCGGAAGCAGCGTTTTCTGCACGCCGGGCTTCAACGCGTTGAAGTTCTTCTCTTGGATGGATGAGGCGCACCCAACCTGGTACACGGCCGTTCCCACCATGCATCAGGCCATTCTGACCCGCGCCACTCACAACCGCGACATCATCAAGGCCAATCCCCTGCGCTTCATCCGCTCGTCGTCGTCTCCGCTGCCGCCGCAGGTGATCGCCGAACTGGAAGCGACCTTCGGCGCGCCCGTCATCGAGGCTTACGGGATGACCGAAGCGGCGCACCAGATGGCCTGCAACCCGCTACCTCCGGCGATGCGCAAGCCGGGCACGGTCGGGCTGCCTGCCGGTCAAGACGTGGCGATCATGGACACGCATGGCAACCTGCTGTCGGCCGGCGAGGTAGGTGAGATTGTCATCAAAGGCGAGAACGTAACGTCGGGCTACGAAAACAGCCCCAAGGCGAATGAAGATGCCTTCGCCAATGGGTGGTTCCGGACCGGCGACCAAGGGGTCAAAGACGCTGACGGCTATATCTCGGTCACCGGACGGTTGAAGGAGATCATCAATCGCGGCGGCGAGAAAATCTCACCGCGAGAAGTCGATGAGGTGCTGATGAACCATCCTGCCGTTCTGCAGGTAGTGACCTTTGGCATCCCGCACGACAAGCTCGGCGAAGAGGTCGGCGCGCTGGTGGTTTTGCGCGAGGGCTTGGCCGCAACGGAGCGGGAATTGCGGGATTTTGTCGCCGAGCGGCTGGCCGACTTCAAAGTGCCGCGCAGGCTGCTCTTCATGGACGACATTCCCAAAGGCGCCACCGGCAAGCTTCAGCGCATCGGCCTGGCGAAAAAACTGGGATTGGGTTGAGATGCCGGGTTTCACAATGCGAGCTAGAAACCGGATGCTGCCCCGTTGCTGCGCGGGTCGTAGGCTCCTTCCAGCACGCCATCGGGACGCCGTAGGATGGCGCCGGCATGGCCCATGACCTCGCTGAACGCCGGATAGACCTCCACATCGTGACCGCGTCCTCGCAAGTCTTCGACTATGTCGGTTCCGAAACGGTTTTCCATTTTGAGGCTATCGGAATTCTGGCCCCAAGTGCGGCCAAGCAGCCAGCGCGGTCCGGTGATCGATTGCTGCAAGCTTTGGCCGAATACGGCAATTCGGGAGAACACGATGGCCTGGGTCTGCGGCTGACCGTCGCCGCCCATGGTTCCGTAGACCAGATTGCGCCCGCCGGTGAGATGCGCGGCCGCCGGATTGAGCGTGTGAAGCGGCCTCTTCCCGGGTGCCAGGGCCAACAGGTGGGTCGGGTCGAGGCGAAACGAGGACCCACGGTTCTGCCAATTGACGCCGGTTGACGGCAGCACCACGCCGCTGCCGAATTCGTGATAAATGCTCTGGATGAAACTGACCGCCAGACCGCTCCGGTCAACGGCGCCCATCCAAACCGTATCCGATGGGTTCTGACCCCGCCTCCAAGGCTTGGCTCTGTGCGGATCGATGCGCGCGGCGCACGCCGACAGTCTTTGATCGTCTAGTATTTCCCGTGCCGGGATCGGCGCATAGGCCGGATCGGTCACATAGCGGTCGCGCAAAACAAATGCCTGTTTGGTCGCTTCAACCAGGCAATGGACATAGTCGGCGCTGTCGACGGCCAGGCGCGCCAGCCCCGCCCGCTCGGCGATGCCGAGAATGGCCAGCGAAATCACGCCTTGCGTCGGCAATGTCATATTGAAAATATTGCCGGCAGAATGTTGCAATCGGACCGGCTCGACAAGTCGTGCCCGATAGTCGGCGAAGTCCTCTCGCCGCAGCGGCGAACCGAGGTCGGCGAGATCCTTGGCCATGGCATCGGCGACGTCGCCGCGGTAGTAGCTCTCCAAGCCGCTCGAGGCGAGGTGCTCCAACGTCGCGGCGAGTTTGCTTTGCCGCATAAGGCTGCCGGCGGCAGGCACGGCACCGCTCATCAGAAAGGCGTCCGCGAAACCGGGCTGCGTGCGCAGTTCGTCGATTTTTTGCCGTGTGGTTTCGGCCTGGCTCGCGGTGACCGCGAAACCATCGCGACCATAAGTGATCGCATCGCGCAGCAAATGGGATACGGCCATTTTGGATCCGCCGTGGCGAGAGGCCAGTTGCAGCGCCAGCGCCCAGCCGCCGACGGTGCCCGCCATTGTGTTGGCGGAAAAAGGACCCCGATCGGGTATCGCGGCCAGATTGCGATCACGATACCACGCGATGTCGGCGCGCGCCGCCGCAGGCCCGCAGGCTTCGATGGCATAAGGCGCATCGTCCGGCGGCATGATCAGCCAGAAGCTGTCGCCGCCGATGCTGTTCATATGGGGATAGACCACCGCGATGACGGCGGCTGCCGTGATCATCGCCTCGATCGCCGATCCGCCGTCACGCAAAATGGCGACCCCGGCTTGTGCGGCCAGGGCGTGCGGAGCAACGACCATGCCGCGCGTCGCCCAAACGCTGTTCTGCATCTTTCCTCTACCGTCTCCTAGTAAAGGCGCGGTGACGTCTTCATACCGCGAGTAGACGTTCGCCGGGTACGAATTCGAGGTTCAAGCTTTCTGCAACCGGTTTCGACGACAATTGTCCCCGATGGAGGCTGAGGCCGTTGCGAAGGTGGTGGTTCTCGGCCAGCGCTCTCAACCCTTTTCGCGCGAGCTCAAGGCCGAAGGGGAGCGTCGCATTATTCAGCGCGAGACTCGAAGTCAGCGGAACCGTCCCCGGCATGTTGGCCACGCAATAATGGACGACGCCGTCCACTTCGTAGGTCGGATCGGCGTGAGTCGTTGCCCTTGACGTTTCAAAGCATCCGCCCTGATCGATGGCAACGTCCACGACCACCGCGCCGCGTTTCATCGAAGACAGCATTCCGCGAGTCACGAGCTTGGGCGCGCTGGCTCCCGGTACGAGCACGGCCCCGATCACGGCATCGGCCGATGCGATTTCGCTCTCGATGGAATCTATGGTTGAAAAGATCGTTCTGGCCCGCCCTCCGAATAATTCGTCGAGGGCGCGTAGCCGGCAAAGGGACCTGTCGAGAATTGTAACATCGGCGCCGAGCCCAAGCGCCATGCGCGCAGCCTGGGTTCCCACCACCCCTCCGCCGAGGACGACGATCTTGGCCGGCGGCACGCCAGGCACGCCGCCCAGCAATAGTCCTCTTCCGCCGGAACTCCGCCTTAGAGCGCCCGCGGCGGCTTCGATCGAGAGACGCCCGGCGACTTCGCTCATCGGCGCGAGCAGCGGCAGACCGCCGGTTGCGTCGGTCACGGTCTCGTAGGCGATCGCGGTGCATCCGGATGCAAGCAATCCCCGCGTCTGATCGGGATCCGGGGCGAGGTGAAGATAGGTGAAGATGATTTGGCCTTCGCGGAGCTGCGTCCATTCGCCGGGTTGGGGTTCCTTCACCTTCACGATCAAATCGACGGCGCCGAAGATTTCGGCCGCGGAGTCGACGACGGCGGCGCCGGCCTTGCGGTAGGTATCGTCGTTCGATCCGATTCCCAGCCCGGCGCCGGTTTCGACGGTGATCGAATGGCCGGCGGCGACATATTCCCGAACCGCTGCGGGAGTCAGACCCACGCGATACTCGTCGGCTTTGATCTCCTTCGGCACACCAACGCGCATGACGGCTCTCCCGGAATTCGATGAGCCAGCTTAGCACGGACTTTGTTCATTTTTCCTGGGAATATAGGTTATTTTCACCCAACTCTTGATACTATCCTGCGCACCAAGGATATTTTGCGCAGGAAAATAAACAGATGGAATTGGATCGTATCGACGTGGCGCTTTTGTCGGAGCTGTGCGCAAACGGCAGGGCCACCCATGTGGAGCTGTCCGAGAAGGTCGGGCTCACAAGCACGGCATGCGCGCGGCGAATCGAGAAGCTCGAGGAGTGCGGCGTGATTACCGGCTACGCAGCCGTGCTCGGCCTGAGGCGGCTCGGCCTCTCCAACACCGTCATGGTGCGAATTACGCTCGACAGTCAGAGCGAAGAGGCATTGCGGGCGTTCGAAGCCGCCGTTGCCGAGAGCGAGTCGGTGGTTCAGTGCTTTCTCATGTCGGGAAATGACGACTACGTGCTGACGGTGCTCGTAAGCGGCATCGAGGATTTCGAGAGGGTTCATAAAACGGAGCTGTCGCGTCTGCCCCGCGTTGCACGGCTCCGGTCGAGCTTTGCGATGCGCGAGATCGTCAACCGTGCATTCCCGGCCGCAGCGTTGAACCGGCTGCGGCGCCCGGTCAGGTGATTTGGGGCCATCTCACGAAATGACCCGAGGCCTTCATCTTCGGACGGCTTCATGGACCTCCAAGGTCCTCGAGCAGCCGGGCGAGGTTGCGACGCGAAATTCATCCTGCGGTGTTTCCGCCCGGTTACGCCGGAACGCCCTTATCTAAAAGCTTTCAGCGGCAAGCTCCGAGCCGAGCTGTTGACTGAGACCTTGTTCACTTCGCTCGTCCAGGCACGGGAGGCCTGGCCGCATGGTGCGATCGGCGATCTGAAGTTTCGAAACTCGAATTAGAGTGGCGGTCGCTTCGGCTGGCCGGACGGCCTCCTATACCACGCTCTGGGGCACGATCCGGCGGAGGGTTACGTTCGAGCTTCAGACTTCCGAGGAAAAACGGCGGCTGCTGAATTTGGTGCTTTCGAACTGCTTCTGGCGCACGGCGTACTCTGGGCCGATTTTCGGCAACCTTTCGACCTACTTGCTGAAACAACGAATCGTGCGTCCGCCGCGACGGATGCCGAGGGCGCCATTTTGGCCCAAAATGAGATCTGGCTCCGGGGGCCGGATTCGAACCGGCGGCCGATCGGTTAACAGCCGATTGCTCTACCGCTGAGCTACCCCGGAACAGGGGCGGATCTTAAACGCATCCGCCCGGAGAGGACCGCATATAGCAAAGGCGCCCCGCGGGCGCTACCCCTCGGTGATTTGGCCCTCGAGGGTCGATCTTGGAGGCGCGGGCCGGAATCGAACCGGCGTGCAAGGATTTGCAGTCCTCTGCGTGACCACTCCGCCACCGCGCCCCGTATTTCGAGGGGCCGGATACAAGCATCGCAGGCGTCGGCCGGTCAAGCGGCGTTGTTTTCGGCGCAGGCGAGTTCTATATAGCCTCAATTCCAAAGGAGATTCCGGCCTTGACGGCAAGTCCCGCCTACGCCTCCTCAGACATCCACACCAAAGCGCGCATCAACATGGTCGATTGTCAGATTCGGCCCAATCGCGTCGGTGACGAAAGGCTGCTTGTGGCCATGTCGGCCCTTCCACGCGAAATGTTTGTGCCACCGGCCTTAGCGGGTGTCGCCTATGCCGACCGGAGCGTCCAGATCGCACCCGGGCGCTTCATGATGGAGCCCATGTTTCTCGCCCGCCTTCTGGAGGCGGCGGCGATTGACGGGGACGCTAAGGCGCTCGTCATCGGGGCCGGTACCGGCTACTCGGCGGCGCTGCTGTCCGCCGTTGCGCGTTCGGTGGTGGCTCTCGAATCGGATATGGCTCTCGCCGAGGCGGCGCGGACCAACTTGGCCCGGCTCGGTTGCGGCAACGTTTCGGTCGTCAGCGGTCCGCTGACCGGGGGCTGGCCGGCTGCCGGTCCATATGGGACGATTTTGATCGACGGCGCGATCCGCGACTTGCCCGAGACGATCGCACAGCAGCTCGCTGCGGGCGGAAGCCTGGTTGCCATCGAGATGCGGGGCGGCCGGTCGGGGTCAGGGGTGCTCTATCGCAACGTCGGCGGCTCGGTTTCGGGGCGGGCGGTGTTCGACGCCGCCGCGCCGTATCTGCCCGGCTTCGAGCCGCAGCCGGTCTTTGCGCTCTGATTCGATATGGCTGCCACCGAGCCCTTCGAGATCGATCCGGCCATCCTCAAGGACCGCTTGGCGTCGGACGATCCGCCCGTGATTCTCGATGTCCGCGAGCCCTGGGAAATTGAGATCGCAGCCCTGCCGGACGTGTTGTCCATTCCGTTGCACGAGCTTGTCGGCAGGGTTGCGGACGTGCCGCGCGATCGGCCGGTCGCGGTCATGTGCCATCATGGCGGCCGAAGCGCCCAGGCAACGGCTTGGCTGCGGCAGCAGGGCTTCGCGCGGGTCATGAACGTGGCCGGCGGCATCGATGCCTGGGCGCGAACGGTCGATCCGAGCGTTTCGCGGTATTAGCGTCAAACCTGCCCCAAATCGGAGGAGTACCCCTGAAGATGGGCGTTTCGGCCATGATGAGATCCACGGCCTTCGTTTTGGTCGCCGCCGCGGTAGCGCCCCAGCTTCGGGCGCAGACGCTCGAGGACACGTTGGCGACCGCCTATGTGCGCAGCACCCAGCTCGACCAGCAGCGGGCGCAGCAGCGGGCGACCGACGAGCAGGTGCCGCAGGCCCTCTCCAACTGGCGCCCGACCGTAACCGCGACGGGCGAGGTCACGCGCAGCCATAACGACTACACGCCGTCTTCCGTCAATAAGCTCACTCGGACGGCCGGCTGGGGGACGCAGAAGGATGTCGGTATTCAGGTCACCCAGAATATTTATCGCGGCGGCCGGACCACAGCTCAGACCAGCCAGGCGACGAACTCGGTCAAGGCCGGCCAGTCGCAGCTCAAGGCGGTCGAGCAAAACGTCCTGCTGAGCGCCGCGCAAAGCTATCTCGACGTCGTGCGCGACGAGGCGACGGTCGAGCTCAACGCCAATAACGAGGCCGTGCTGAAGAAGCAGCTCGACGCGGAAGAGGACCGGTTTCGGGTCGGCGAAGTAACGCGGACGGATGTCGCGCTTTCCCAGGCCTCCTACCAGCAGGCGCGCGCGCAATACACCAGCGCGGTCGGGACCCTTCAGACAGATCGCGCCACGTTCCAGCGCATCGTCGGGCAGGCGCCGGGCAAGCTTGCGCAGCCCGAATTCAAGTACAAACTTCCGGCCTCGCTCGAGGATGCGCTGGCGGCGGCGGAGTCCGATAATCCTTCGGTTGTTGCCGCCATATATGCCGAGCGGGCCTCCCGGGACGCCGTCGACATCGCCGAGGGCGCGCGGTTGCCGACAATATCGATCGTGGGGACCTACGCTCGCGAATATCCGGGGGCCAACAGCTCCGCTGAATCGCTCGGCGCGTTGGGCGGGATCGGGATTGCCGGAGCGAGCTTCGGCGGTATCAATCATATCGATACCGGCAGCATCGCCGCTCAAATGACCTGGCCGCTCTATACCGGCGGCCTGGCCTCTTCCCAGGTCCGGCAAGCAAAACAGACCGCCAGCCAGAACCTGATCGCGATCGAAGACGCCAAACGAGTCGCGCGGCAGACCGCCATTACGGCTTGGCAGCAGCTCATGACAGCGCGCGCCAATATCGAGGCGCTGACCGCACAAGTGAATGCTGCCCAGATCGGCGCCGAGGGCACGCGGCAGCAGGCCCTCGTCGGCACCAGCACCGTCCTCGATTCATTGACCGCCGAGCAAAATCTCCTGCAGGCCCAGGTCAATCTGGTCAGCGCGCAGCACGATGCGCTGGTCGATTCCTTTGCTCTTCTGGCTGCCGTCGGCCGGATGACCGCCCAGGATCTAGGCCTGGCGGTGAAGATCTACGACCCGCAAGAGAATCAGAACCGGGTCGGGGACAAATGGATGGGCACCGGCATCGACTGAGAAATCCTAACCTTCGTTAAGGTTACTTTTACGACCGCGTGCTTGTATGGCTATCGGTGGCGCGGCTCCAGCCGCGTCCGAAGCATCGTTCCACGAGCGTAAGCGACGCGATCGGCATGAAAGAGACCAAAGAGCCAACCGAGCCACGCGCCTTGGATGCGGCGGTCCAGTCTGCCGCCCAGACGCGCGCAACGGAGTGTCCGGAACATGGATGAGGCGAGCGCAAACGCGGCCGGATCCCAAGAACCCTCGATCGAGGAGATCCTCGCCTCGATTCGGCGAATCATCTCCGACGACGGCGAGGAGGCACCGGCCGAAGGGGGCGGGGAGGCAGCGCCGCAGCCGCTCGCGGCTGCGATGGCGGAGGCTGCCCCGGAGGCCGCCTTCGAAGAAGCGGCCGATGACGTTTTGGAACTGACCGAGCGCGTACCCGAGCCTGAGCCCGAGCCCGAGCCGGAGCGCGCCTATCAGCCGATGGAAGCGCCGGTCCAAACAGCCGGCCCCTATGACGAGGACGCGCTCGTTTCCGAGCCCGTTGCCGCCCACGCCGCGGACGTCCTGGCGCGAGTCAATCCGCGCGGCAGCGACCGCACGGACGACCCGCTGCCCATCCCTCATCGCACGCTCGAGGAAGTGGTCCGCGAGTTGCTGCGGCCGATGCTTCGCCAATGGCTCGACGCCAACCTTCCGGGCATCGTCGAGCGGGCGGTCGACCGCGAGCTTCGGCGCGTCAGCCGTCGCGCGGACGAGCTTCATTAGCCGCCGGCGGGGGCCGATCCGGTCCCTTTGACTTGACGGCGCTTCGCTGGCACGAAGTGCCGATGCTGGACAAGACCTTCGATCCCCGGGCGGTGGAAGACCGCCAATCCGAGCGTTGGGACGCCGCCGAGATCGGCCGGCCTGCCGGCAACGGTCAGCCTTTCACCGTGATGATGCCGCCGCCCAACGTGACGGGCAGCCTGCATGTCGGCCATGCGCTCAACCACACGCTTCAGGATGTGATCGTCCGGTACCGAAGGATGCGGAAGGATCGCGTGCTGTGGCAGCCCGGCACCGACCACGCCGGCATCGCGACCCAGATGATCGTCGAGCGCCAGCTGGCCGCCAAAGGGCAGTCCCGATACGATTTCAGCCGCGAGGCCTTCGTCGAGCGAATCTGGGAATGGAAGGCCGAGTCCGGCGGCGCGATCGTCAACCAGCTCCACCGCCTTGGCACGTCGCCCGACTGGTCGCGCGAACGCTTCACCATGGACGAAGGGCTGTCGCGCGCGGTCCGCAAGGTCTTCGTCCGACTTTACAAGCAGGGCCTGATCTATCGCGACAAGCGCCTGGTCAATTGGGACCCGAAGCTGCATACGGCAATTTCCGATCTCGAGGTCGAGCAGAAGCCGCACAAGGGCTCGCTGTGGCATTTGCGCTATCCGATCGAGGGCGAGCCCGGCCGCTATGTCGTGGTCGCGACCACGAGGCCGGAAACGATGCTGGGCGATACGGCGGTCGCGGTTCATCCCGAAGACGATCGATATAAGGATCTGATCGGGCGGCACGCGATTCTGCCGCTCGTCGGGCGTCGGTTGAAGGTCGTTGCCGACGAGCACGCCGACCCCGAGACCGGGAGCGGCGCCGTCAAGATCACGCCTGCCCACGACTTCAACGATTTCGAGGTCGCCCGCCGCCATGGGTTGGAGCTCGTCAACATTTTCGACCGCGACGCGCGCATCAACGAGAATGCTCCCGACCGCTTCCGCGGGCTCGACCGGTACGAGGCCCGCAAGAAGGTGCTGGTGGAGCTGGAAGAGCTGGGCGCGCTCGATCATGTCGAGGCGCATGAGCATTCTCTGCCGACCGGCGACCGCTCGGGCGTGGTGATCGAGCCCTGGCTCACCGACCAATGGTATGTCGACGCACAGCGGCTCGCGGGACCGGCACTGGAGGCGGTCGAGCAGGGGCGCACGCGAATCGTCCCGAAGCAGTGGGAAAAGACCTATTTCGATTGGCTCCGCAACATTCAGCCCTGGTGCATCAGCCGCCAGCTCTGGTGGGGGCACCGCATCCCGGCCTGGTACGGGCCCGATCTCCATTACTTCGTCGAGGAGACGGAGGAGGAGGCCCAGGCCGCGGCGCGCGAGCATTACGGACGTGCGGCCGTGTTGAGCCAGGACGAAGACGTGCTCGACACCTGGTTTTCTTCGGCGTTATGGCCGTTCTCGACCCTCGGTTGGCCCGAGGACACGCCGGAGCTCGGCCGGCACTATCCGACCGATCTGCTGGTCACGAGCTTCGACATCATCTTCTTCTGGGTTGCCCGGATGATGATGATGGGCCTGCACTTCATGGGCGATGTGCCCTTCCGCACGGTCTATATCCACGCGCTGGTCCGCGACGAGCATGGCCAGAAAATGTCCAAGACCAAGGGGAACGTCATCGATCCGCTTGTCTTGATCGACCGCTACGGCGCTGACGCGCTGCGCTTCACGCTGACCGCGCTGACCGCCCAGGGACGCGATATCAGGCTTTCGGAATCCCGCGTCGAAGGCTATCGCAATTTCGCGACCAAGCTCTGGAACGCCGCGCGCTTCTGCCAGATCAACGAATGCCGCCCCGTCGAAGGGTTCGACCCGGCCAGGCTGGTTTCGCCGATTAATCGCTGGGCCGCGGGCGAGGCGGCGCTGACCACCGCCAGGGTTGGCGAGGCGCTCGACGCGCTGCGCTTCAACGAGGCGGCCTCGGCCATCTACCAATTCGCCTGGGGCGGCTTCTGCGACTGGTATCTCGAATTTGCGAAGCCGCTGTTGGCGGAGGGCGGCGACGCCGCGGCGGAGACACGCGCAACCGCGGCCTGGGTGCTCGATCGAATCCTGCTTTTGCTGCACCCGGTGATGCCCTTCATCAGCGAGGAGCTGTACGAGAAGCTAGGGGACCGCGGCAGACGATTGCTCGCCAAGTCAGACTGGCCCAACGCTGAACCGGGGCTGGTGGATCAAGCCGCGAAGGACGAGATCGATTGGCTGATCGCGCTCGTTTCGGCCATACGCAGCACACGTTCCGATATCAATGTCCCGGCGTCTGCCGCCGTTCCGTTGATCCTGAACGGCGCGGACGCGTCGACGTTCGAGCGGCTCGCCCGCTATCGTCCGCTCGTCGAGCGGTTGGCGCGCGTCGACGCCACGGCCCCGGATCGGCCGCCGCCGTCCGGCGCTGCGGCCAATATCGTGCTCGGCAACACGACCATCGTCCTGCCGCTCGAAGGCATCATCGATGTCGGGGTCGAGATCGCGCGCCTGAAGAAGGAGCTGGGGCGCACCGAGGGCGAGATCGCCAAGATCGACAAGAAGCTCGGCAACCCGCAATTTCTCGAGCGCGCGCCCGAAGAGGTGGTGGCCGAACAGCATGAGCGCCGCGCCGAGTACGAAGCGGCGGCCGGGAAGATCCGCGGCGCGCTGGCAGGGTTGGTGGCCTGAGCCGATTGGCGGGAGCCGACGTGGACGAAACTCGCACCTTTACGGAAGCGCACATCAAGCGGCAGCGCCGTTCGCATGCCGAGGCGGACGGCTATGGACGGCACCGGCATCTCTATCTCCAGAATCCGATGGTGGAGCTGGCGACCGAGATCGCCCGTCAGCAGGGCCGGACGCCGGCTTGGCTCGACTATGGCTGCGGCAAAGGCGGGTTCATCGAGGAGATACGTAAGCTGGGCGTCTTCGGCGAGATCGTTGGCTGGGACCCTGCGGTCGACGCCTTCAAGGTGAAACCCGAAGGCAAGTTCGACATCGTCACCTGCCTCGATGTCCTCGATGCGATCGAGCCCAACTTCACCGAAGCTGTCATCGTCGACGTGGCGCGCGCGACGGCGGGCGTCGCAATCTTTGACGTTCTAACCAGGCCCAAGGCGACGAGCAAGCTGAAGCCGCATCCGCCCTTCTATTGGACACATATCGTCGGGCGCGCCATGCGCGTCTTGAAAAGCCGCGTGGAATTCCCGGGCATGGATTCCTTCGAGCGCGTTGTCATTTTCGCTGAACCCAAAGGCTGATCGCGCTTCTCGGCATCGCGGCGAGTTCCGGCCACAAACGAAAAGCGCGCCGAGGTTGCCCTCGGCGCGTTTCGAGCGAATGGTAATAAAGAGGTCTGCTCAGGCCTTCTTGCGCCGGCGGCGGGCCAGAGCCGCGAGGCCGGTGAGGCCGGAGCCGAGTAGCGCCAAGCTGGCGGGCTCCGGCACGGTCGATCCGCCGCCCGTCGTCAGGTGGCAGGACGGCCCCGTGCAGACGATCGAGCCGCTGAAGGCGATCGTCTCGGGAGTGCCCGTCGACGGGTCGCCCAGGCGCTCGACAACAAAGTACTTGTCGGAGAGGCCGCCGGTTCCGGGCTCGTCAAAGAAATTGTGCGTGGCGTCACCGTTGACCGGCGGAATGCCGGTGGTGTTGGTCACCGCCGACACATAGCCGCTGGAGGGCGGCGAGCCACCGGCGTTGGTTGCGGCTTCCGGAACATAGGAATAGGCGCTGGTATCCCTTGCTCCCGCAAGGCCGAGAACGCCGCCGCCGGCATTGAAAAAGCTCGCGATCGCCGCGCTCTGCGCCGCGATGTGACTGATGTCCGCCGGAGTGTTATCGCAGCCGCCGCAGCTCGTGACCGAGGCAACCACCATGGCGCTGTACTTGGTGTGGTCGAACAAGCCGGCCGTGACATTGGCCGCATTGCTCGGATCCACATTGACGAAAGAGATTCCGAGCGCCGTAAGCGTGTTTGTGAGTAAGCTTCCGGCGTCAAAGGTAAGAACCGGCAGTGCCGAACCGGCCGAGACGTAGGCAACCTCTGCGGCAAGAGCCGCACCCGGACCGCTCGTGCTTTTGCCCGAGCAACCGTCGCAGTGATAATCATTGTCGTGACCGGTCAACACGATCCTGCCGGCGTCCGCAGTCCCGGCGAACCCCGCTGTCAACAGCACCGCCATGGCGGTTCCAGAGAGTAACTTGTTCATCGCAATCGTCCCCGCTCGAAAAATAATTTTCAGCCTCATGAGGCTCACCAAGGCTAATGCAATGACCGTGCCAAAAGTGCTAAGTCATTGAAATTGTGACATTTCAGTGATCAGGACGGATTAACGAATCGCCGGGTTGTAAAAAAAACCGACACCCTGGGAATAAACCCGGCGACAACCGGACGGCGCTATCCTGAGCCGCACTTTGTCCATCCTTAGCGGCAGGTTATCTTCCGACATGCCCACTTCGCGTCCCGCGCCGCAGGCCGGGAAACCTCCCGGCCGGAACGACCCCTGCCCATGCGGCAGCGGCCGTAAATACAAGCATTGCTGCGCTGGCGGTCAGCAACGGGGCGTTCAGACGGGCGCCGGGCCGGACGCCCCCGATCTATTCGTTGCGATCAGCAACCAGGGGCTTGCCCATCTCCGCGCCCACCGGCCGGCCGCTGCGGCCGACTGTTTTCGCCAAGCGATCGGCGTCCGGCCGCGCGATGCCACGGCGCACTACAATCTCGCCGCTGCGCTGGAGCAGCTCGGCCGGGACGCCGAGGCCATCGCTGCCTTCCGTCGGGCGATCGAGCTTGCGCCACGATTCGCGGAAGCGCACGAACGGATCGGGAACCGATTTCTCGCGCTCGGCCGGAGGCGCGAGGCGATTCCGCATTTTCGCAACGCTGCCAAATTGATGCCGGACACCGCGCTCGGTTGGCTGTCGGAAGCCAAAGCGCTGTGGTTGGAAGGAAAAGTCGGCGACGCCGACGCGCAGTTGCGCCGCGCTCTTGAACGCGATTCCGCAAATGGGGAGCTTTACCGCCTGCGCGGCACGGTCTTGCGGGAGCTCGGCTGTCTGGATGAGGCGATCGCGTGCCTGGAGAAGGCAGTCGCTCTCGCACCGGACCGGGCAGGCGCCTACTATGAGCTCGTGACGTCCAAACCGATCCTGGAAGCGGATCGGCAGCTCGTCGACAAAATGGCCGCGCTTCTGTCCGGCGACGCCTCCACCCAGGACCGTATCAGCCTCAATTTTGCCCTCGGGAAGGCGCTCGACGACCTCGGCGAGTATGAGCGGGCGATCCGCCATTTCGACGAAGGCAACGCGCTCAAGCGGCGCGGCATCAACTTCGACCGGGCACAGTATGCCGTCGGCGTCGACCGGTTGATCGCCAGCTTCACGCCTGACTTCTTTCGGAGCAACGCGGCGCTGGGTTCGGATGACGAGACCCCGATTCTGATCCTCGGCATGATGCGCTCCGGTACGACGCTCGTGGAGCAGATCGTTTCGGCCCATCCGGAGGCTGGCGCCGCTGGGGAGCTGCCCTTCTGGTACGACCGCGCCGAAGCGTTCGGGAAAGCGGGCGCGGCGGGTCTCACGGCCGGCTTCATCGGCAAGGTCGCCGCGGAATATCGCGCCTTGCTCCACAAGACCGCGCCCGGCTCATCGCGCGTCACGGACAAGATGCCGGCCAATTTCCTATGGATCGGCCTTATCCATCTTGCCTTTCCCAAGGCCAGGATCATTCATTGCCGACGTCATCCGGTCGACACTTGTCTTTCGATCTACATGACCGATTTCGCGTCACGCTCCGAATATGCTTATGACAAGGGCGATCTCGCATTCAGCTACAAGCATTATGCGCGGCTGATGGATCATTGGCGCGCCGTGCTGCCGCCCGATCGCTTCCTCGATGTCGACTACGAGGAGCTCGTTGCCGACCGGGAGGGCGTCACCCGCCGGATGCTCGCCTTCTGCGGCCTGGACTGGAACGATGCGTGTCTGGCGCCCGAGCGCAATCGCCGCGTGGTCAATACCGCGAGCGTCTGGCAAGTGCGGCAGCCTGTTTACCGGAAGTCAGTCGAGCGCTGGCGTCGGTATGAGCCTTGGCTCGGCGAGCTCAGCCAATTGCTTCCGAGCAGAGGGACCTCGGCGGTCCAACAATCGCGGGCCGCGAAGGACCATTTATTGCTCGCGAAGACTCTGAACGAGCAAGGAAAGACCTCGGACGCGATCGAAGTGCTGGAGAATGCCCTTCGCCTCAGCCCGCACGATCCGGTCGTCTACAACAATCTAGGCCTGCTTCATCTCGCAGCTCAGGATTTGGCGCGGGCGGTCGACTGCTTCGAAAAGGCGATCGCGCTCGATCCGGATCTCGCGACCGGACACTATAACCTCGGAGCCGCGCGAGAGCGCCAGAGGGACCATGATGCCGCCGCGGCGTGCTACCGCAAGGCGATCGCGCTCTCGCCCACGATGGGCGAGGCCTATTCGCGCCTGGGCAACCTGCTGCAGTCGCGCGGTGACAGCGATGGGGCGGTCGAATGCTTCCGATGCGCGAGCGAGCTTGCGCCCGACACGCCCAGAGGCTTGGTCGAACGAGCCAAAATCCTGCTCATCGAGGAAAAGGTGGGGGAGGCCGAAGGGTGTTTGCGGCGCTCGCTCGCCGTGGATGCGGCCAATGCCGAGGCGCACGCGCTGCTGGGCGATCTGCTGAGCGAGTCGGGCCGCTTCGAGGACGCCGCTCGGAGCCTGCGCGAAGCCATAAGGCTCGATCCCGAGCGGGTATCCGCCTATCACAATCTGGTCCTCGCCAAAAAGGCGACCGATGACGATCGCCGCCTGATCGAGACGATGGCCGGGCTTGTGAACGAACCCGGCCGAACGGATTTCGAGCGGTCGCTGCTCCATTTCGCGCTCGGCAAGGCTTTCGACGATTTGGGCGAGCACCAGAACGCCATCCGCCATTTCGACGAGGGCAACCGGATCGAGTATCGCAATTTCGCTTTCGACAGGACTGCCTGGCGGAAGAGTATCGATCAACTCATCTCGACCTTCACCGCCGATTTCTTCGCCCGCAAGGCCCCCCTGGGCTCGCAATCGGAAATCCCGATCCTGATACTGGGGATGCCCCGATCGGGGACAACCTTGGTCGAGCAGATCGTCTCCAACCATCCCAAGGTCGGCGCCGGTGGTGAGCTTCGTTTCTGGAATGACCGCGCGACCGCGCTCGGCGGGGCGATCGCCTCCCGGCTTGATACCGAGATACCCGAGTTGGCCGAGGAATATTTGGCGCTGCTTCGGCGAATTGACCCCGACGCGGCTCGGATTACCGACAAGATGCCATTCAATTTCATTTGGCTCGGCCTGATTCATCTCGCTTTTCCGAAGGCGAAGATCATCCATTGTCGCCGCAATCCGCTCGACACCTGTCTGTCGATCTATTTCCTTCGGTTCGCCACGCGGCAGGCGTTCGCTTATGACCGCGGCGACCTCGCCTTCTATTATCGCGAATATCAGCGGCTGATGGCGCATTGGCGACAAGTGTTGCCGGGCGATCGGCTCCTCGAGATCGATTATGAAATGCTGATCGCAGATCGCGAAGCGGTGACGCGGCGCATGATCGGATTCTGCGGCCTCGAATGGAATGACGCCTGCCTTCGTCATGAAGACAACAGGCGGGTCGTCAAGACCGCGAGCCTCTGGCAGGTGCGCCAGCCGATCTATCAGAGCTCGGTCGAACGGTGGCGCCAATACGAGCCCTGGCTCGGCGAATTGAGGGAGTTGCTGCCCGGCGCGCCGGAGCAGCGCTGACAGAGGCGGGCCGATGTTCGAAGCCAAGGAGCCGTCGTCGCTCGACCGTTTGTGGTCGGAGGCCCGCGCCGCCTATCAGGCGGGACGGGTGGAGGAGGCGCAGGCCTTGTGCGCGCGCATTCTCAAGGCGCATCCACGCCACGTGGACGCGCTGATAATGCAGGGGGTCATTGCGGGCTGGCGCGGAGACAGGCCGCTCGGAATCAAGCTGCTCCGCCAGGCGGTCTCGCTGCGGCCCGGCTCGTTCGACTGCAATCTGCAGCTCGGCAATCTGCTGCGCCAGGAGCAACGGTTTTCGCAGGCGATCGCGGCGCTCAACAAGGCCGTAGAGCTGAAGCCGGACAGCGCGTCCGCGCATCACGATCTCGGTGTCGCATATCTCGGCCAGAACGCGTTCGACGAGGCGATCCGCCATCTGGCCATGGCCGTGGCAATCGCCCCGAACATGCCTTCGGCGCATTTTCATCTGGCGGTCGCACTCGAGCGGCTGGGCCGGGATGCCGAGGCAACCGAGCTATATCGCCGCGTTATCGCGCTCGATCCGAACCAAGTCGCCGCGCACGCAAATCTGGGCAACCTGCTGAGTGCGAGAGGCGAGCAGGCCGAGGCTGTCGCCTGCTTCCGTCGCGTTCATGCACTTTCACCTGAAACAACTCTCGGAAGGCTGAATCTGGCGCGCGCGCTCATCGAGGAAGACGATCCGGGCACGGAAGAAAGCCTGAGGCGCACCATCGCCATGGATCCGGCGAGCGCCGAGGCGCATTGGCTATTGGGAAAGACCCTGAAAGAGGCGGGACGCTTCTCGGAGGCAATCGAAGTCTTCCGCAAAGCGGCCTTGGATTCTGGACGGATGTCGGTCCTGGCCTATTACGGCATAGCGGGCTGCAAGAAATTCTCCGACGGTGATCGGCCGCTGATCGACGAAATGATCGCGCGCCTGCATCGGCCTGGTCTCGCCGACGACGACCGCGCCTTTCTCCTCTTCTCCCTTGGCAAGGTGTACGACGACCTCGGCAATTACGAGCGGGCGATCCGGTATTATGACGAGGGCAACCGCTTGGTCCATGCTCACTCTAGCTTCGACCGGAAACGCCTGACGGACGCGACCGACCGGGCGATCGCGACCTATACGCCGGAATTTTTTGCGCGCAACCGGGAAACCGGCTCGACTTCTGAGATTCCGGTTCTGATTCTCGGGATGATGCGTTCCGGCACGACGCTGGCCGAGCAAATCCTTTCCAGCCATCCCAAGGTCGCCGCCGGCGGCGAGTTGACCTTCTGGGGCCAGCAGCTGGACGACCAGCTCGATTTATCAAAGATACGTGGCCTGGAGTCGGAATATCTGGCGGCGCTCGGGAAAATCTCGGCAGACCATCTCCGCGTCACCGACAAGGCGCCGGACAACTTCCGGCGCATCGGACTCATTCACACTGTTTTCCCCAAGGCGCGGATCATCCATTGCCGACGCAATCCCGTCGATATCTGCCTGTCGATCTATTTCACGATCTTCAGCCAGCGGAAGGATTTCGCCTATGACCGCGGCGACATCGCGTTCGTCTATCAGGAATATCTCCGTCTCATGGCGCATTGGCGTCAGGTATTGCCGCCCGAGAATCTCCTTGAGATCGATTACGAGGAGCTCATCGCCGATCGAGAGGCGGTGGTCCGCCGGATAATCGCGTTTTGCGATCTCGATTGGGACGAGTCTTGCCTTCGGCATGAAGAGAATCGCCGAATCGTCAAGACCGCCAGCGTCTGGCAGGCCCGCCAGCCGATCTACAACAGCTCTGTGGAGCGCTGGCGGAACTACGAGCCCTGGCTCGGCGAGTTCCGCAAGCTGCTTCCGGCCGACTGAGCCTTATACGCTATTTCGTCGGCGCGCTCTTTGAAGGCGCGGCGGCGGGTGCCGGTGAGGCAGGAGCCGAGCCCGGCTGCGTCTGTGTTCCCGGGGCGGGCTCTCCGCCGACCGGGGCCCGCACGAACTTTTTATAATCGTCGGGCGGAAGGAACGTGATCTCGGGGATAGGGCCATAGACGACCGACGTCGCCTCCATTTTGCCGGCGTTGGCGCCCGTTCTCAGAGCGCGAAGCAGGACGCCGTCGGTGGTGATGCATGCAGTGGCTTCAACGTTTTGGCTCTCGACCTTCCAGTTGGTGCACGGGTGTCGCGCGACATCGTCATAGCCCTCGACGGTAAACTTCATCTTGTCGTTCAGCATGAAGGCGAAATTGGGCTCGTTCCCGGGCGGGATCTCCGCATAGCCTTTGCGATCGGGAAACAAGACGGTTACCCGCTGCTTGTCCTTGTCGATCAAAGTCGAGCCGAACGTCTCGTTCGAATCGGGAAAATGATAAAGGTCGATCCGGATATCGTGCGACGAGTTGTGGTAGGCGATCGTCACCTTCGATGCGTCGAGCTTCAGCGAGCCGCTCAGCGCGTAGGTGACGGTGACATCGCTGACCGGGGCGAGAAGCGGCCGCTCGGCCGCGCGCGCCGACCCGGCGAGAGAGCCTAGAACCGCAATGGTCGCAGCCGCATGGCGAATGCTGTGTTTCATATCGATCATCCTCGTCAGGTCGGATTTATGCGATGCTTCCGCGCATCTTATCCGCGACATGGCGGGAAGGCGATATCGGGCGATTGCCGCTTCCAGTACGAGAAATACGGTTTAAGGTCCGGCCCATGGAAAATGCGAGGGAACCCGAGGATGGCGAGGTGGACTCGCTCCTCGATCTGGCTTTTGACGCGGTCGAGGAGCACCGGCTGGATCGGGCGGAGGCGCTCTGCCGCCAGGTGCTGACGCTCGAACCCCGCAATTTCCAAGCGACCCTTCTGCTGGGTGCGCTCGCAGGCCAAGGCGGACGGGCGACCGAGGCGATCGCCTTGCTCGGCGATGCGCTCGCGCTCGACCCGGATTCGACCGATGCCCGGCTCCAGTTGGCCGGCTTCCTGCGAGCCGAGGGTAGGCTGGACGAGGCCACCCGCCTGCTCGAGGAGGCGGTCGGGCTCGAGCCCGACAACGTCATCGCGCAGAACGATCTGGCCGTGCTCTACCTCGAGGCCGCGAGGCAGTCCGAGGCGCTCGCCTGTCTCGAGCAGGCGATTCTCCTCAAGCCCGACGACCCGACCGCGCACCATCGATTCGGCATGATCCTCGATGTCCAGGGGCGGGAGGACGAGGCGGTCGCCGCCTACCGGCGCGCGATCGCGCTCGATCCGGACTTCGCCGAAGCGCATGAGAGCCTGGCCAACCTGTTCTATCTGCAGGGGCATGCGCTTGAGGCGGCCGATCATTATCGCAAGGCGGCCGAAGCCCAGCCAGAGTCCCCCTCGGGCCGGCGGAGCCGCGCATGGCTCATATTCGAGGGAGGCCAGCCGGCGGAGGCCGAGGCCTATCTCCGCCAGAGCCTGTCCGCAGACCCCGACAATGGCGGCCTTCACCATTTGCTGGGCAACGTGCTGAACCAGATGGGCCGTTTCGACGAGGCGACATCGTGCTTCGAGGCGGCGCTCGCGACAGACAAGCGCCATGTCATGTCTTTCGAAGCGCTGGTCCGCGCCAAGACGGTGACGGACCGGTCGCTCGTCGCGCGAATGGAGGCGTTGCTCGCCACGGGCGGCTTCTCCGATCACAAGCGCGTGAGCCTCCATTTCGCGCTCGGCAAGGCGCTGGACGATTTGGGCGACCATGAGGCCGCCATGAGCCATTTCGACGCCGGCAACCGGCTCAAGCGGCAATGGGCGCGCTTCGATCGGGAAAAGTTTACGCGCTTCGTGGACAACACCATCCGGCTTTATACGAGAGACGTGATATCGCGCTCCGTCGGGGCGGGGTCGGAGGCGGCCCTGCCCATTCTCATCGTCGGCATGCCGCGCTCGGGCACCACGCTGCTCGAGCAGATCGTCTCCAGCCATCCCGATGTCGTCGCCGGCGACGAGCTGACCTTCTGGTCCGATACGATTCAGCGCCTGGGCGAGGTGCCGCTGACGCCGGCGCCGCTGGGGCGGATCGCGGCCGAGTATCTGGCCCTGCTGCGCCGGATCGGTCCCTCCGCGGCGCGCGTCACCGACAAAATGCCGGAGAATTTCCGGTGGGCCGGCCTCATCCATGCGACCTTCCCCAACGCGCGCATCATCCATTGCCGGCGCAATCCGCCGGACACGTGTCTGTCCATCTACTTCACCCATTTCAACATGGGGCACGAGTTCACTTACAGCCGCGAGGACATCGCCTTTTTCTATCGGCAATATGCGCGGCTGATGGCCCACTGGCGGCGCGTGATCCCGGCCGACCGGCTGCTCGAGATCGACTATGAAGAGCTCGTGAGCGATCGCGAACGCGTGACGCGACGCCTGATCGCCTTCTGCGGGCTGGATTGGAATGAAGGCTGCCTCGCCCCCGAACGAAACCGGCGGGCGGTCAAGACGGCAAGCCTGTGGCAGGCTCGCCAGCCGGTTTATCGGCGGTCAGTCGAGCGCTGGCGCAACTACGAGCCCTGGATCCCGGAATTTCTTTCCCTGGAGCGTGGCTGAAGGGCCTTTCCCCGACTTGGCATGAATTTCGCATAGTCCTCTTCGAAATCGGTCCGTAAAGGGTCCGAAGCAGGTCGAAGTAGGTCAAAAATGCCCATCGGCGCATTGAATACAGCTCTCGCGGGACTGCAGGTCGCCCAGCAAATGCTGGACGTTACCAGCCAAAATATCGCCAACGCACAGACGCCTGGCTATACCGAGAAAACTTTGCCGCTCTCGACCCAGGTCATCGGCAACAATGTTTCGGTCCAGACCGGGCTCGTCACCCGCAACGTCAACCAGTTTCTGCAGACCGACTATCGGAACGCGTCGAGCACTTCGGCCTACTGGAACAACCAGTCCACCTATTTGACGAATTTGCAGGCAATTAGCGGCAAGCCGGGCTCGGCTTCGTCGATGGCGTCGTTGCTCAGCACTGTTGCCGACGACTTCACGCAGCTCTCGGCCAACCCCGCCTCGTCGATCGAGCAGCAGCAGACCGTTACCGACGCGCAGAGTTTTGCGAGCTCGCTGAACCAATATGCGAATTTCGTCGTGCAGCAGCGCAACGAGACGCAAACCGACATCACCCAGTCGGTTCAAACCATCAACACGGCGCTGAGCCAGATTGCGCAGCTCAACAAACAGATCGCCCAGGAGACCTATGCAGGCCGGTCGACCGCCAATCTCGCCGACCAGCGCGATCAGGCGATCCAGACCCTGTCCCAGCAGATGAGCATTTCGAGCTTCACGCGGTCGGATGGTGTCGTCGTCGTTCAGACGCCGACCGGACAGCTTCTCGCGGACACGGTCGCGCAGCCGGTGACCTTCACGTCGGCGCCGATCGGCCCGTCATCCTATTATCCCGCATCCGTGAACGGGGTCATCGTCGGCTCCGGCCCGACCGCCTTCGACCTCGCGGCGGGCTCGCCCGGCGGCACCCTCGGCTCGCTTCTCAATCTGCGCGATCAGGTCCTCCCGCAGCAGCAGGCTCAGCTCGACGAAATGGCCGAGCAGACCGCCAACGCTTTCGCCGCTCAGGGCGTGAAGCTGTTTTCCGACAGCACGGGAGCCATTCCGCCCAATGTCCCCGGCAGCTATGTGGGATTCGCGCAGCTGATCCAGGTCAATCCGGCCGTCAGCGCAAATCCGTCCCTGCTGCAGCAGGGCACCGGCGGCGGTCCGGCGATCCCGGCCGGCGACAACACGAACATCATGAATGTCATCAACAACGCCTTCGACGCCAACACGACGTTCAACACCAGCGGCTTGGGCCCGAGTCTGTCGATCTCGACCGGATTGCCGGCGAGCGCCACGCTCCAGAGTTATGCGGCGCAGATCATCGCGGGACAGGCGAACTTGCTGTCGCACGCCAACAATCTGAATACCAGCGAATCCGCCTACAGCTCGGCCCTGCAGCAGCAGTTGACGAATTCGTCGGGCGTCAGCCTCGACTCGGAACTCTCCAGCATGCTGACAATTCAAAAATCGTATGGCGCGGCAGCGCAAATGATAAAGACGGTCAATCAGATCTTCGACGAACTGTTCCAAGCGATTCAGTAACGAGGAAGCCAAAAAATGGTCATCAGCGTCGCGGACATCGGCCAGCTCAATTATATCAACACGCTGCTCAAATCGCAGCGAAACGATCTCAATACGCTGCAAGATCAGATTTCGAGCGGGCAAAAGGCAAGCCTCTATTCCGACCTCGGCGGCGCCGCCACGGTGACCTCGATTTCGCTGCACAGCGCGCTCAGCCAGATCGACTCCTTCTCGACGAACGTTTCTCTCGTCCGCGGCAAGACCGGCGTCATGACCGACGCGCTGACATCCATTACGTCCATCGGTCAGCAGATCTCCGCCGACCTATCCATTCCGACTCAGTCCGACAATGATCCCGGCATGTCCAACTTCAATGTCGAAGCTCAGAATATGCTGAACAATCTCCAGTCCGCTCTCAACAGCAACTATGACGGCACATACGTTTTCGCTGGAACCGATATCTCCACGCCGCCGGTTGCGGGCGTGGCGACGCTGAATACGAACGTCAACGGGGTGCTGGCCGGGCTCTATTCCGGCGCGTCGAGCGGTCCGACGGTGCTCACGAACGTAGCTGCGATCACCGGCACCTCGGCCGGCTACTCCGCGACGGTCGCGACCGCGGGCAACGTCACAGCCCAGATCGATACGAGCCAGACGGTCGATTACACGGTGAAGGCCGACGACCCGTCGATCCAGCAGCTGATGCAGGGCCTCTCTATCATCGCAAATCTCCACTATGATCCCGCTCACCCGAGCGACTTCTGGACCGTCTATAATGGCGCCAAACAGATGATCGACCAGGGCACCAAGGGCGTTACAAACCTCGACAGTAAGATCGGTCTCGTTCAAAGCGAGCTCAACACGGCCGACACGACCCATCAGGCAACGCAGACGACGCTCCAGACCCAGCTGGGCGATGTCGAGGATGTGGATGTGGCGCAGGCGACGACTCAACTTCAGATGCTTCAGACCCAGTTGCAGGCGTCCTACAAGGTCGTCTCGATGGTGAATTCGCTGAGCTTGATCAACTATCTCTAAGCTTGCTGCGCCGCCTCTGGCGGAGAGCCCGCTCGACGGCTAAGGTCCCGGCGGCTCAACCCGCCTCTGATGACGCCGCAGCATGCCGATCATCGTTCCCGCTCCCCATTCTGGTCGTCGCGCGCGATGTGGCGCGGTTGCGGCAATTCTGCTTCCGGCCGTGTTGCCGGGCTGCGCAGCGCAGCCCGCCTGGCTGAGCGGCCCCGAGATCCGAGCCGCCCTTTCCGATCACACGGCGATGCTTCCCGGCGGATTTGTGGAATATTATGCGCCCGACGGAACCGTCAGGGGATGGTCGGACGGCCAGCCTTACACGGGCGTATGGGACGTCAAGCAGGACTCGTTCTGCACTGCGCTTAGCGGCGATCCGCCGATCTGCTCGCGGGTCGCGCGGGCCGGTCGCGGGCTTGAATGGAGCATCGACGGCGAGAAGCGGCTGAGCCGGGTCGACGATATCGTGCCCGGCAATCCACGCGGATTGTAGCGCCGGAACGATATGGGAGGGATGCGTGGAGGACAAAAAAAGGGCAGGCGGCCTTTCCAAAAAGCGGCTCAAGCGACTCGCCGACGGCATGGCGGCCTATGTCGAGCGCGGCGAGGTGGCCGGGATCGTGACGCTGATTCACCGCGACGGGGAGGAGGTGCATTTCGACGCGGTCGGTTGGCAGGACGGCGAACGGCGCATCCCGATCGAACGCGATAGCATTTTTCGGATTGCTTCGATGACAAAGCCGGTGGCGAGCGTTGCCGCCCTTATGCTGCTCGAGGAAGGAAAACTGAGGCTCGACGATCCGATCGACAATTGGTTGCCGGAGCTCGCGAACCGTTCGGTTCTGCACGATCCCAAAGGACCTCTGGCCAAGACCTATAAAGCTCCGCGACCAATCACCGTCCTCGACCTCATGACGCACCGCCCCGGCTTCGCTAGCCAGTTCATCGACCTCATGGGGCCGATCGGCAAGGCGGTGGCCAAGCTTCATGTCGGTAACGGCCTGTTGCTGCTTGGTACGGATGTCGATGAGTGGCTGGCGCGGCTGGGCGCTCTGCCGCTGGTCCACGTCCCCGGTGAGCGGATGAATTACGGCTTCACGACCGACGTTCTGGGATTTCTCGTCGGACGCGCCGCGGGCAAGCCGCTCGAGGGCTTTCTGGCCGAACGTCTGTTCGAGCCGCTTGGCATGCGCGATACCGCCTTCCATGTTCCAAAAGCGAAGCGAGGTCGCCTCTGCGTGGCCTACGCGACCGATCTGAAGTCGGGCAAGCGCGTGGTCGACGATCATCCGCGAGAGAGCAAATGGGCCTCGCCGCCCAAGGTGCCTTCCGCATCCGCCGGTCTGGTTTCCACTGCCGACGATTACGCCAAGTTTGGTCGCATGCTGCTGGCGGGCGGCAAGCTCGGCCGCGAACGCATCCTATCGCGCAAGACGATCGAGCTGATGACCACGGACTTCCTCACGCCAGCGCAGCGGCGGATGCTCTTCATGGGTTTTCCGATGTGGAAAGCGCAGGGCTTCGGGCTCGGCGTCTCCGTCAAAGACCGGCTGGGCGGACAGGCATCGTTGAGCTCGGTCGGGACCTATGGCTGGGGCGGCGCCTATGGCACCTGGTGGTTCAATGATCCCAAGGAGCGGATCACGGCGGTGATGATGACCCAGCTTCTCGTCGGGACATTGGGTTCCAAGCTGGCACCGGATTTCACGAACCTCGTCTATCAAGCCATCGACGACTGAAGCGGGAGCCGGCTCATGTCGAAGAAGGATGCTGACACCGGATTCTCGAAGAAGCGGCTGAAACGCCTGACCGAGTGCATGGCCGCCTACGTCGAGCGCGGCGAAGTCATCGGGGTGCAGACGCTGGTCCACCGGCGCGGACGCGAAGCGCATTGCGATGTCATCGGCTGGCAGGACGACGTCGCGAAGAAGAAGCTCCGAGGACACACGATCTTCCGGATCGCGTCGATGTCCAAGCCCATCACCAGCGTCGCCGCCCTGATGCTGATCGAAGAGGGACGAATCCGGCTCGACGATCCGATCGATGCCTGGATTCCGGAGCTCGCGGATCGGCGGGTGATGCGCGATCCCGTCGGGCCGGTCGAAGATACCTATCCGTCGCCGCGGCCGATCACGGTGCTCGATCTCTTTACGCATCGGTCCGGCCTGCCCAGCACGCTGGCTAACATCACGGGGCCGATCTTCAAGGCGATGAGCGGCCTGACGAGCGGGCTGGGACTGCGCAGCAATGTGGGCGTCGATCCGTGGCTGAAGAAGCTCGGAGAGCTTCCGTTGGTCTATGAGCCGGGAGCGCGGATGAATTACGGCTTCTCGACCGACGTGCTGGGATTTCTGGTGGCCCGAGCCTCGGGCATGTCGTTTCCCGAGTTCCTGTCCAAGCGATTGTTCGAACCCCTCGGCATGGAGGATACCGCCTTCTTCGTGCCGCAGGACAAGCTCAACCGGCTGTCGGTCAATTATGCGATCGACTTCGCGACCGGGAAGCGCGTGCTCGACGATCATCCAGAAAACAGCCGATGGGCGGTCGAGCCAAGCGTTCCGTCGGGCGCCGGCGGCCTCGTCTCCACCGCCGACGATTACATGAAGTTCGCACGGATGTTGCTCGATGGCGGCAAGATCAACGGAACGCGAATCCTGTCGCGCAAGACGATCGACCTGATGACCTCCGACTTCCTGACGCCGGAGCAGCGCCGCATGCCGTTCTTCGGCTACGATATGTGGTCGGGAAGGGGCTTCGGTCTCGGCGTCTCGATCGTCGACAATCTGGCCGGCATGAAGGAGCTCTCGTCGATCGGCCAGTATGGCTGGGGCGGCGCGTTCGGCACCTGGTGGTTCAATGATCCGCGCGAAGACATGGCGGCCGTCATGATGATTCAAATGCTGTTCGGCGCTGCGACCTCGAAGATCCAGCGCGATTTCACGACGCTCGTCTATCAGGCGATCGACGACTGATCTTGGCCTGGCGAAGCTCGCCGGTGAGGCGCGCGGAACTACCGGCGAGCGGTAGCCGAGTCGTGGTGCGCGCTCGTCTCTTCGGGAAAGTAAGGACGCAGAGCGGCGGCAAAGACGCGATCGAGCAGCCGGTCGGGCAGAATGCGCGCCAACAGAGTGAGCAGTGCGGCGTCACGGCCGACCGTGTAGCGCGTGCTCGGCTTGCGCGCCGTCACGGCCTTGGCGATCACCTTGGCCGCGGCGTCGGCGGGCAGCCCCGAATCGGTGAACAGCGTGGTCTGCGCGGCAATGGCTTGCACCAGCCCGCTGTAGCGCTGGCTTTGCTCGGGCGTCATGGCCGAGGCCGCCTCATGGGCGGTGGCGATCGCCCGGCCGGCCATTTCCGTGCGCACGGCGCCCGGTTCGACCACGACCACCTGGACGCCGAGCGGGGCGATCTCGCGTCGCAATGCGTCACTGACCGCTTCGAGCGCGAACTTCGTGCCCGCGTAAGGGCCATAGGTGGCCATGGCGATTTTGCCGCCGACGGAGCTGATGTTGACGATACGACCCTTGCTGCGGATCAGCGCCGGCAGGAGCGCCTGGGTAACGGCGACATGGCCGAAGAGGTTGACCTCGAACAAGCGCCGCCACGCGTCGATCGCGAAAGTCTCGACCGGTGCGTTGACTCCGATCGCGGCATTGTTGATCAGCGCTCGCACCGGCCGGCTCTGCGGGTCTTCGTACACGCGAGTTGCGAGCGCGCCGATGTGATCCGGATTGGTGACGTCGACGATCAGCGGCTCTATTCCCGGCCCCCTGATTGCGTCGGCGTCCCGGTCACGCCGGACGCCTGCGAGGACGTGGAATCCCCGCCGGGCCAGTTCGCGTGCCGTGGCCGCGCCGATGCCGGTGGACGCGCCCGTTATTATGGCGATCTCCGGGATCTCAGGTGACGCCGTCATGACGCGCTCCTTTCTCGGACGAGTGAGGCCGAAGCGCGCTGCATATAGTCGAAGCGCGTCAGTCCCCCAGCGTCAGGACGACCGGCGTGTGGTCGGAGGCCTTGTCGAGGCCGCGGGGCGCCTTGTCGACACTGCAGGCTTCGAGCCTGTCCGCCAGCTCGGGCGACAGCAGCCAATGGTCGATGCGGATCCCCTGGTCGCGCTGCCAGCGGCCGGCCTGGTAGTCCCAGAAGGTATAGAGGTGCGGCCTTTGGTCGACCGCGCGCAGCGCGTCGGTCAGGCCCAGATTGACGAGCGCGCGAAAGCGCCCGCGAGACTCGGGCCGGAAGAGGGCGTCGCCCACCCAAGCCTTCGGGTCCCAGCAATCGATCTCCTCGGGGATGACATTGAAATCGCCGCCGACGAGAAAGGGGCGCTCCGCCTCCAGCAGCCCCTCCAGATGGCGATGTAGGCGATCGAACCAGTCGAGCTTGTAAGCGAACTTGTCCGTATCGACCGGGTTGCCGTTCGGCAGATAGATGTTGATGACGTGGAGGCCACCGATATCCGCTGTGATGAAGCGGGCATGATCGTCGCCATTGCCGCCGGGGAGCTCCGTTTCTCCCAATGTCATCGGCAGCCGCGACAGGATCGCGACCCCGTTGTAGGCCTTTTGGCCAACAAACAGACATTTATAGCCCAACGCCTCGAACTCGAGCGACGGGAAGTCGGGAGTCTTGATCTCCTGGAGGATCAGGATCTCAGGCGCGTTCGCGGCCAGCCAATCGCGGGCAATCGGCAATCGCGCCTTGATCGAGTTGACGTTCCAGGTGGCAAGCCGGATCGACATCAGCGGCCGGCCTTAGCCGACCGAGAAAGAGGTGCCGCACCCGCAGGAGGAGGTGGCGTTCGGGTTCTTCACCTGGAAATAGGCGCCCATCAGATCCTCGATGAAATCGACTTCCGACCCGGCGATGAGGTCGAGCGAGGTCTCGTCCGTGACCAGCACCGCGCCGTCGCGCTCGAAGGTGAGATCGTCCGCATTCAGCTGGTCATCGAGCTTGAAATCATACTGGAATCCCGAGCAGCCGCCGCCGTTGACGGTGACGCGAAACATCTTCCCGCCGCCCTCCTGGGCGCTCAGCACCTTGACCCGTCTGGCCGCCGACTCGGTCAGCGAAATGGTTCGCGGCGCCGGTGGCGAGGGGATATCGGGCGCGTGAATGGCTGCATCCGGCATTTTCAAAACTCCTGGCCGGAATCTAGTGCGTCGGGCGCGCGGCGGCAATGCAAGGGCCGACAAGTCGATTTGTTAGCGACATGCAAGGGCCGACATGCAAGGGCCGCCGTTGCGAGAGCCCTGCGGCGGGACTAGTGTCCCGGCCATGACTGAGCCGCGGAGAATCGAGCGCAGGCCTGCGGCCATTGGCGCGCGGGCACCCTATGCGTCGGACCCGGCCCGTTCGCGCGGCCGGCTGTTCTCCGAGCCGGAAAGCCCGACCCGCAGCGTCTTTCAGCGTGATCGCGACCGGATCATCCATTCCGGCGCATTCCGCAAGTTGCAGCACAAGACCCAGGTCTTCGTCTACCACGAGGGCGACTATTTCCGCTCGCGGCTTACCCATTCGATCGAGGTCGGCCAGATCGCGCGATCGATCGCGCGGGTCCTGCGTCTCGACGAGGATCTGGCCGAGGCGGTGGCGCTCGCCCATGACCTCGGCCATACGCCGTTCGGCCACGCCGGCGAGGATGCGCTCGATGCCTGCATGGCGCCCCATGGCGGCTTTGACCATAACGACCAGGCCCTTCGGATCGTGACAAGGCTGGAGGGCCGCTATGCGGGCTTTGACGGCCTCAACCTAACCTGGGAGTCGCTCGAAGGGCTCGTCAAACACAATGGCCCGCTTGTGGGCGCGCCGTCGGACGGTGTCTTGCCCGTCACGATCGCGGCCTTCCAGGCGCAGATGAATCTGGAGCTGTCCACCTATGCGGCCGCCGAGGCCCAGGTCGCGGCCCTGTCCGACGATATCGCCTACATTACCCACGATCTCGAGGACGGAATTCGGGCGGGCTTTTTCACGATCGCGGAGCTTGTCGAGCTGCCGCTGGTGGGCGACATCGTTCGCGAAGTGGAGGCGCTGCATCCGGAGTTGGAACAGGGGCGTTCGATTCACGAGACGATCCGCAGGCTGGTCGACCGGCTTGTTCGCGACTTGGTGGCTGAAACCGAAACACGCCTCGCCATACTGGCGCCGGGCTCGGTCGAGGAGATCCGGCGGGCCGGAAGGCCGATTGTGTCGCTATCGGCGCAAATGTTACTAGATATCAAGCTATTGCGTCGTTTTCTTATGGATCGGCTTTACCGAGACTATCGCGTTAATCGGATGACCAGCAAAGGGCGGCGGATTGTCCAGGATCTGTTCAACCACTTCATGGCCGAACCCGAGACGCTCCCGACCCCTTGGCAGGCCGCGATCCGTAAAGGAGGCGGCACGGACAGCGATCGGGCCAGGGTCATCTCAGATTATATCGCCGGCATGACCGACCGGTACGCGGTCGCCGAACATCAGCGTCTATTCGATCTTCACGAACGTAATCAATGAACGTCTACAAACATTTCACTGGCATCATTCAGATGGAGTTGGAGCGGATGGCCGAGGTCGGACTGCTCCCTTCCGGGCTCGATTTCTCTCGTGTGACGGTCGAAGCGCCGCGCGAGGCGGCGCACGGCGATCTGGCGACCAACGCGGCCATGGTCCTTGCCAAGCCTGCCGGCATGAAGCCCCGAGATTTGGCGGACAGTTTGGCGTCTCGCCTGCCGGGGCAGGCGGACATCGTCTCGGCCGACGTCGCCGGTCCAGGCTTCATCAATATGCGGCTCGCCGAAAGCTTCTGGCGCGCGCGGCTGAAGGATGTGCTCAGGGCCGGCCTCGCCTATGGCGACGGGGACGAGGGCCGGGGGCAGCGGGTCAATGTCGAATTCCTGTCCGCCAACCCGACAGGTCCCCTCACAGCCGGCCACTCGCGGATCGCGGTGGTGGGCGACGCGATCGCAGGTCTTCTGGCCAAGACGGGCCATGAGGTCGTTCGCGAATACTACATCAACGACGCCGGCGCCCAGGTCGATGTGCTCGCGCGCTCGGCTTATCTCCGCTATCGGGAGGCGTTGGGCGAGGATGTCGGCGAGATTCCTTCCGGCTATTATCCGGGCGAGTATCTGAAGGCCGTCGGCAAGGCGCTGGCTGATCGCGATGGCAACCGGTGGCTGGACGCCGCCGAAGGCGAGTGGCTGCCCGAAGTTCGGCGCTTCGCCATCGACGCCATGATGGACATGATCCGCGCCGACCTCGGACAGCTCGGCGTGGTGATGAACCGGTTCACTTCAGAGCGCGCGCTTGTGGAGAGTGGGGCCGTGACTCGGGCCCTGGCCGAGCTCGAACGGCGGGGCCTGCTCTATACCGGCATCCTGGAGCCGCCCAAGGGCAAGCAGCTCGAGGATTGGGAGCCGCGGGAGCAGCTGCTCTTCCGCTCGACCAAGTTTGGCGACGATGTCGACCGGCCGATCCGGAAGGCTGACGGAAGCTTTACCTACTTTGCGAACGATATCGCCTATCATTTTGATAAGCATGAAAGAGAGCACACAACACTGATCGATGTGGTTGGAGCCGATCATGCCGGCTGGGTGAAGCGGATCACGGCCGCTGTTTCGGCGCTGACTGATGGTCGCGCGGTGCTCGACATCAAGCTCTGTCAGCTGGTGAATCTCCTCCAGAATGGCCAGCCGGTGAAGATGTCGAAGCGCTCCGGCACCTTTGTGACGCTCCGCGATATCATCGACGAAGTCGGGCGGGACGTGGTGCGGTTCATTATGTTGACTCGCCGCAACGACCAGACGCTCGATTTTGACTTTGCCAAGGTGACCGAGCAGTCGAAGGACAACCCCGTCTTTTATGTGCAGTACGCCCATGCGCGCTGCCGGTCGGTGCGGCGGCGCGCCGTCGCAGAGCTATTCGATGAAGCCGACTTATCGACCGAATCACTGCTCGCTGCCGATCTGGAAAGGCTCGATTCGCCCGACGAGCTGGACCTCATGAAGCGCATGGCCGCCTGGCCTGCCGTGGTATCCGGCGCCGCGCAGGCGCACGAGCCACATCGGATCGCGTTTTATCTCTACGACCTCGCCGCCGCCTTCCATCACCTTCAGACCAAAGGCAAGGAAAACGCGACCATGCGGTTCTTGCTCGAGGACGACCGGTCGCTGACAATTGCGCGACTCGCGCTGGTGCAGTCGGTTGCGACGGTGATTGCCAGCGGTCTCCGGGTCATCGGCGTCCAGCCGGTAGAGGAGATGTGATTATGAGGTGGGAGCAGGCCGAGGAACTGCGCGCCGATCCGGCAGCCGGTCCGAGTGGTCGGAAAAGCGTACCGGTGGGACAAAAACGCTCCTTCTGGCCTGCTCTTGTCGTCACAGCCGCGACGGTCGCCTTCGGCGGAGTCCTCTGGTACGCCTATCAGGAGGGCCGCAGCACGTCCGCCTCCGGCGAACCACCGCTCATCAAGGCGGATCAGGGGCCGGTCAAGGTGAAACCGGATCAGCCCGGCGGCGAAAACATCCCGTTCCAGGATTCGACCGTCTATGACCGGCTGGGTCAGAACGGAAACGGCAAACAGCCGCCAATGGAAAAGCTGCTGCCGCCGCCCGAGACCCCCGTGCAGCTGCCGCAGCCGGCCCCAGCGCCTCAATCGCCGCCTCAATCAGCTCCGGCCGCGGCGCCGCCGGCCAATACGGATGCGGCGGCCCTGGCGCCGAAGGCTGAGGGGCTGCCCGTCGTGGTAACGACGGGCGTTCAGCCCGCCGCGCCGCAGCCGGAAGCGAAGCCTTCGCCGGCGCAGTCGAGCGCTCCGCCGTCCGCCGCAAACCAAGCCGATCCGATCGGCGCGCTCGCCGCCGCCGCGCTGGCGAAGCCCGAAATCTCGAAGAACGCGGCGGCGACGCCGAATGCCACGCTTTCGAGCTCCTACCGGATACAACTCAGCGCAGTGAGGACGGAGGAGGCCGTGGCGCCGGAATGGGCGCGACTGAAGCGTCATTTTCCAGACCTCCTGTCCTCGCTGAAGATGGAAGCGACGAAGAGCGAAGTGCCGGGGAAGGGCACTTTCTACCGCATCGAGGCCGGACCGCTGGACCTGAACGGCGCCAAAGCCGCCTGTGAGCACGTGAAGGCGCAGGGTGTCGGCTGCTTCGTCATCAAGCTTCCGCGTTGAGCAAGGTGGGTTTCGGATCGAGCACCCGGGCCGTCATCTTCGGGTGTGCGGGGCCACAGCTCGGCGCGGAGGAGCGGCGGTTTTTCCGTGAGGCAGACCCTTACGGCTTCATCCTGTTTCGCCGGAATATCAAAGCCCCCGACCAAGTGCGGGCGCTCGTGCGGGAATTGCGCGAAAGCGTCGGCCGCGCCGATGCGCCGGTGCTGATCGATCAGGAGGGCGGCCGCGTCGCAAGGCTTGGGCCGCCGCATTGGCCCGAGCTTCCGCCCGCGCGGGCCGTTGGCGAGCTTGCCGAGCGCGATCGGCAGGCTGGGCTGGAGGCGGCGACCGCTATTGGCCGTTGCATCGGGTCGATGCTGGCCGCGCTCGATATCGACGTTGTCTGCGCGCCGGTCGCGGATCTTCTGCTGCCGGAGACGCACCGGGTGATCGGCGATCGCGCTTACGCGGCCGATCCCGCGCTGGTGGGCGCGCTCGCGAGCGCCGCCTGCGCCGGCTTTTCGAGCGCAGGCGTAACTCCGATCGTGAAGCATATTCCGGGCCACGGGCGGGCAACGGCCGACAGCCATCTGGCGCTCCCGACGATCGAAGCCGATGCCGACACGCTCGATCGCACGGATTTCGCGGCCTTCCGAGCCGTCCGGGACGTGCCCTGGGCGATGGTGGCTCATTGCGTCTATAGAGAGCTCGATCCCGACCTGCCGGCGTCCGTCTCACCCCAGATCGTCTCGCGGATCATTCGAGAAAGGATCGGGTTCGGCGGCGTTCTGATCGCGGACGACATCGGTATGAAGGCGCTCAAAGGAACCCTGGCGGAGAGCGCGGCGCAGACGCTCGCGGCCGGCTGCGACCTGACCCTGCATTGCTCCGGGAATCTGGAGGAGATGCGCGCCATAGCGTCCGCGGTTCCCGCCATCACAGCTGCCGCGGCCGCAAGGCTGAAGGCGGCGCAGAGGCCGGGCGCCGTGACGCTCGTCGATCCTTGCGCCGAGGCCGATCTGATCGGCAGGTTGCTCGCCGCATGATCACCGACGCGGAAATCTCGGAGTTCGAGGACGTTCGTCCGGCGGATATGGACGAGAATGGACAGTTCCTGCTCGACCTCGACGGCTTCGATGGACCGATCGACGTACTGCTGTCGCTGGCGCGCGAGCAGAAGGTCGATCTGGCCAAGATCTCGATCCTGGCGCTGGCGGAGCAGTACATCGCCTTCATCGAACGGGCGCGGAAGCTGCGGCTCGAACTCGCCGCCGATTATCTGGTGATGGCCTCGTGGCTGGCTTACCTCAAGTCGCGGCTGCTGCTGCCCGAGCCGGAAGTCGGGGACGAGGAGCCCTCGGCGGCCGAGATGGCCGACGCGCTGGCCTTCCAGCTTCGACGGCTGGAGTCGATGCAGCAGGCGAGCCAAAAGCTGCTTGCGCTGCCGCGGCTGGGACGCGACGTCTTCGTGCGTGGCGATCCGGATCCGATCGTGATCGAGCAGCGAAGCACTTTCGTGCTCAGCCTGTTCGATCTGCTGGCCGTCTACGGCCAGCACCTGACCCGGCACGACGCCAAGCAGTACACGATCGAGCCCTTTCTGCTCCATTCGGTGGAGCAGGCTATCGAGCGGCTATCGGAGATGGTCGGGCGTATCCCGGGCTGGACGTTGCTGTCGCAGTTCCTGCCGTCCTACGATGCGTCCGCAGCCGGCTCCGGCGAGCAGCGGCGGCTGGTCGGGCGATCGGCTTTGGCCGCCACGTTCGGCGCGTCGCTCGAGCTCGCCAAGCGCGGAATTGTGACTATTCGCCAGGATGCCAATTTCGAGCCGATCTATATCCGTTCCGCCAAAAGGACCGAACCTTCGTGAGCCCCGACGAATTCGAGCATTTGCGGCTGCTGGAGGCGTTGTTGTTCGCCGCGAAGGAGCCGGTTCAAGAAAAGACGCTGAGGCAGCATTTCCCGGCCGAGGCCGATCTGCGCGCCCTTTTGGCCAAGCTCCAGGGCGACTATGCGGGGCACGGCATCAATCTGGTCGAGCGCGACGGCGCCTGGGCGTTCCGCACCGCGGCGGACCTCGCCGGGCGCCTCAAGATCGAGCGGGAGACGATGCGGCGGCTGTCGCGCGCGGCGGCGGAAACCCTGGCGGTCATCGCCTACCACCAGCCGGTGAGCCGGGCCGAGATCGAGACCATCCGGGGCGTTGCGACGGCGCGCGGCACGCTCGACGTGCTGATAGAGGCGGGATGGATCAAACCCGGCCGCCGGCGCGAGACGCCGGGAAGGCCCAGCACCTGGGTCACGACCGAGGGCTTCCTCGATCATTTCGGCCTATCGAGCCTGGCTGACCTGCCGGGCGCGGACGAGCTCAAGGCCGCCGGTCTTCTCGACAAACGGCCGGCCATCCAGACCCTGAGCGAGCGCGACGAGCCGGAAGAGGAGAGCGAGACGGACGAGGCGACCGGCTCACTCTTCGAGTGAATTCATTGCTTTTGACCACCGCCGGGACCACATAGGGCGGACGGGAAGCCGGCGCCCGGAATTGCGCGGGGTTTGTGGCTTTGCGATAGTGCCGCGCCGACAGAGGGGCATTCGGAAAGCCGGGAAACGTCCCGTAACGCCGTAGAACGAGAGTGTCACGCCATGGGTGGTCTAAGCATTTGGCATCTAATACTTCTTCTTGCCGTCGTCGTGATACTCTTCGGCGGTGGGGGGAAGCTGTCGCGGATCATGGGCGACTTCGGCAAGGGGATCACCTCCTTCAAGGCTGGCCTCAAGGAAGGTGAGCGCCGGGAAAATGAGGGGCGCGAGAGCATTGATCATGCCCATCCCGGGCCGACCATCGAAGGCAGCGTCCGGCAGGACGACGCCGTCCGCCGCTGATCCAGCGGCAGAATAGGCGCGGCAGAGGGAACATGCCGCGCGGCTAGCCATGTTCGGCTTTTCCTGGAGCGAAATCATCATCATCGCCGTGGTGGCCCTGGTCGTCGTGGGCCCCAAGGATCTGCCGCGCGCGATGCGCACCGCGGCGCGCTGGATGCGTGCCGGGCAGAAGCTCGCCCGCGAATTCCAGAGTCATGTCGACGAGCTGGTGCGCGAGGCCGAGCTCGAGGAGCTGCGCGAGAAGGTGCAGAAAGCGGCAACGACGCCCCTGGCGTCGCATGTTGAGGCGATCGTCGATCCCGATCGCGAGCTGACGAGCGCGCTCACCATGCCGGATACGTTGGCAGCCCCGCCCGCGGCCGAAACCGCGACCATCCATGCGCCCAAAACCGAAGAGGCACTGCCGGTGGCGGCGACCGCGCCAGCCTCCGAATCTGTGAAGGAGGCCAGCGAAGCGGCCGTTGCGCATCATGACGGCTGAGGAGCAAGACAATCCCGACGACGTGAAGATGTCGCTGCTCGAGCATCTGATCGAGCTGAGATCCCGCCTCATCTGGTCGCTCGTCGCCTTCTTCATCGCTTTCGGCATCTGCTTCTATTTCGCCGACACGATTTTCGATTTCCTGACCCGACCGCTGGCGGAAATCTGGCAAGGCCAGCCGGGGCGGCAGCTCATCTACACGGCGCTGCAGGAGAAGTTCTTCGCCAATATCAAGATCGGGATGTTCGGCGGTTTCATCCTGGCCTTTCCGGTAATCGCCTTCCAAATTTGGCGGTTCATCGCGCCGGGACTCTATAAGCACGAAAAGCGGGCTTTTTTGCCGTTTCCGTTTGCCGCTTTCGTGATGTTCATCCTGGGCGGGACCTTCGTCTATTACGCGCTTATCCCCAACGCCTTCCGTTTCTTCGCAAGCTTCGAGGAAGTTGCCCATGACGGGGCGCTGGCGATCACGGCCGAGCCCAAGGTCAGCGAATATCTCGGCCTCATCATGCAGCTCATCCTGGGCTTTGGGATCGCCTTCGAGCTGCCGGTTGTCCTGACGCTCCTTGTTCGGGCCGAGATGCTGGAAACGGCGACTCTCAGCCGCATGCGCCGGTACGCCTATCTGGCGGTCTTCATTATTGCCGCGATCCTGACCCCGCCCGACGCGCTGAGCATGCTTGCCATGGCGATACCGCTGGTCGCCCTGTTCGAGGTCTCGATCGTGGTCGGCAAGCTGATCGAGCGGAGCCGCAACCGCCGCCGCGCGGCCGAGGAGGCGGCCGAACGGGCCGGCCGGGGCCAGGCTGTGGCGCCGTAGATTTCGGCCGAATCGCTCGGTATAAGAGCGCTCCCGATCCCTGACGGTCTCCGACAATGTTCGATTTGCGCGCGATTCGCGATGACCCTGCCGCTTTTGATCGCGGCTGGGCGCGGCGGGGCTTGACGGCGAAGTCCGGCGAAATTCTCACCCTCGATGCCGAGCGTCGCAAGGTCCAGACGCGGCTGCAGCAGGCGCTGGCTCGTCGTAACGAAGCGTCGAAAGAGATCGGCGAGGCCAAGAAATCCAAAGACGAGGCGCGCGCTTCTGTCCTTATGGAAGAGGTCGCGCGGCTGAAGGCCGACCTGCCGGCGCTCGAAGAAGAAGAGAAGGCCGTCGGCGCAGCGCTCGAGGCATTGCTGGCCGGTCTGCCCAATCTGCCGGCCGACGATGTCCCCGATGGTACGGACGAGACCGGCAACGCCGAAATACGCCGCTGGAGCGAGCCGAAAAAGATCGAGCCGGTGCAGGATCACGCCGATCTCGGCGAACGCTTGGGCTTCATGGATTTCAGGGCCGGCGCGGCCCTGTCGGGCGCGCGCTTCACTGTCCTTTCCGGCGCGCTCGCGCGCATGGAGCGGGCGCTCGGCCAATTCATGCTGGACCTGCACACGCGGGAATTCGGTTATGAGGAGATGTCCGTCCCGCTGCTCGTCCGAGATGCTGCTGTATTCGGTGTCGGACAGCTGCCGAAATTCGTGGACGATCTATTCCAGACCACGAGCGGTCACTGGTTGATCTCGACCGCCGAAGTGTCGTTGACCAACCTGGTCGCCGATCAGATCCTCGAGGCCGAGAGCCTGCCGATCCGTCGCACGGCGCTCACCCCCTGCTTCCGCGCCGAGGCCGGCGCCGCGGGCAAAGACACGCGCGGCATGATCCGGCAGCATCAATTCTGGAAGGTCGAGCTGGTCTCGATTGCGACGCCCGAACATTCGACGGCCGAGCATGAGCGGATGACGGAGGCGGCGGAAACCGTGCTGAAGCGTCTCGAGCTGCCTTACCGAACAATGCTTCTGTGCGCCGGGGACATGGGCTTCTCGGCGCGTAAGACCTATGATCTCGAAGTCTGGTTGCCCGGCCAGAACGCTTACCGCGAGATCTCGAGCTGCTCCAATTGCGGAGATTTCCAAGCCCGCCGCATGAAGGCGCGGTTCCGTCCGCGCGGCAGCGAGGCTTCGCCCGAATTCGTCCACACGCTGAACGGCTCGGGGCTCGCCGTCGGCCGCGCGCTGATCGCGGTCATGGAGAATTACCAGCAGCCGGACGGCTCGATCGCAGTCCCCGACGTGCTGCGGCCCTATATGGGTGGATTGGAGAAGATCGCTGCCCATGGGTAAAGCCGATTTGTCCAGCGCGCGGATCCTCGTCTCCAACGATGACGGGATCCATTCGGCCGGAATCAATCTTCTGGAGGCGCTGGCTCGCACGATCAGCGATGATGTCTGGGTGTGCGCGCCCGAGATCGAGCAGTCCGGCGCCAGCCATTCGCTCACGATCCATAGGCCGCTCCGCGCCAAGAAATATGACGACCGGCATTACTCGGTCGACGGAACGCCTACCGACTGCGTCATGCTGGCTATGAATCACATCCTCAAGGATCGCCGACCGGACCTCGTCCTCTCGGGCATCAATCACGGCGCCAATATCGGTGACGACGTCACCTACTCGGGCACGATCGCGGCTGCGATGGAGGCGACGTTGCTCGGCCTCAAGGCGATTGCGCTCAGCCAGAATGTCGACGAGGACAAGCCGATCTCCTTCGCTGTCGCCGAGAGCCGCGGCGCAGACCTCATCCGTCGGCTGATGGGCGCATCGTGGCCCGACAATGTGATGTTGAACGTCAATTTCCCATCGGTGGCACCGGACGAGGTGCGCTGCGTCCGGGTGGTGCCGCATGGCAAGCGCAAGCTCGGGGATGATCTCCGCGAACGCTTCGACCCGCGCGGCCGTCCCTATTTCTGGATAGGTCCGCTACGGACCGAGACCGAGACCGATCCGGACACCGATATCGGCGTACTCATGAGCGGCGGCATTTCGATCACCCCGCTCTGCCTCGACCTGACCCACCGGCCGTCGCTGCAGACGTTCGGCGCGGCTGTGGGGCAGTAGGAAAATCACATGAATCGTCGTTCCCGCGAGGGCGGGAATCCAGATCTAGAGCCGCGTCTGCGGCGATATGGCTCTTTTTCCGCGCTGCCGGGCGTAAAGGACTGGATCCCACCTTCGCGGAGATGGCCATTGTGATGTTGCTGCATCGAGCATGAGCACCGACGCGCGAAAGATTCGCCTGCTGATGTCGCTCCGGCGATCCGGCGTGGCGGATGCCAAGGTGCTGGGGGCGATCGAGCGCGTACCGCGGGAGCGATTCGTGCCGGAGGCGTTCCAGGATCGGGCCTGGGACGATACGGCGCTGCCGATCGGCCATGGCCAGACCATCAGCCAGCCTTTGATCGTCGCGCTCATGACAGAGGCATTGAAGGTCGACGACCGCTGCAAAGTGCTCGAGATCGGCACCGGCTCCGGATATCAGACCGCCGTTCTGGCCGGTCTCGCTCGCCGCGTTTATACGATCGAGACCATCAAGCCGCTCCAAGACGAGGCAGCGAAGCTGCTCGAAGAGCTTCGGATCCACAACGTGACGATGCGCCATGGCGATGGGACCCAGGGATGGCCCAAGCAGGCGCCCTTCGACCGCATCATCGTCACCGCGGCCAGCGGGGGCGACGTGCCACAAGCGTTGATCGATCAACTGGGCGAGGGCGGTATATTGGTCTGTCCGGTCCGCCGGGCCAGCAGCGACCAGATGGTCGTTAGAATCTGCCGCGAAAATGACTCATTGAAGCACGAGGATCTGTGGCCTGTGCGATTCGTGCCCCTGGTGACAGGCGGAAAGGCCAAACCTGTGAGGTCGTGATGCGTGGTGGTGCTGCACTTCTTCTTTTGGCATTCGGCTTGGCGGGCTGCGCCCGCTTCGACGAAGCAACCTCTTCGTCCCCGCCGCAAGGCTTCGCCGGCTACAAGGTGGCGGTCATGCCCGGCGAGAGCATGGACCAGCTCGCGCACCGCTTCGGGACGTCGCCGCATGCCATCATAGAGGCGAACCATCTGCAGCCGCCCTACGCCCTGATGGCGAACCAGGTTGTCATCATTCCGCCGCCGGCCACATACCGCGTGAAATCCGGCGACACGGTCGCGGGCATCGCAACGATGCTCGGCGTCAGCGAATATACGTTGGCCCAGGCGAACGGCCTGAGCGAGCCCTATGAGATGCGCGTCGGCCAGGTGCTGCGAGTCCCGGGCGGGATCGGCGGCGCCCCCGGAACAGACATGGCCGAGGCCGGGCCCGAGCTGCCGGTCGAGTCGAGCATGCACCGCTCCGCGATTTCCGCTTCGGCTCTACCGCCGCCGCCCGGCGCCGCCTCCGGCCCGGGGAGCACTCCGTCATCCGGACCGCCGCCCTCCGCTCAGGCAGCAGCCTCTCCGTCTGCGGCGCCCATGGCCGCGACGCGGTCGCAGCCCGCCCGAACGGCCGTCAGCTCGCCCACTGCGTTGGCCCCGCAGCAGTCTCAGCGGGTCGCCTCCGCCACGCCGCCGTCCCCGATAGCGCCGACGCCGGCTAGCACGCCGGCGGCCGGGTCGACACCGGCGCCGCCGCCTTCCACCGCACCGTCCGCCCCAGCACCGGCCGCAGCCCCCACGACAACGGCCATGGCGACGCCGGCGCCCATGCCCACGCATCTGCCGGCCGGAGCGCCTCGTTTCATCACTCCCGTGAAGGGCGACATCGTCGGGCATTTCGGTCCGGATTCCTCCGGACAGAAGAATGATGGAATCAACATCGCGGCGCCGGCCGGCACGCCGGTGGCCGCGGCCGAGGCCGGGACCGTGATCTATGCCGGCAACGAGCTGCCGGCCTTCGGAAATCTGGTGATGGTCCGCCACGCCGGAGGCTGGGTGACGGCCTATGGTCACTTGGCTTCGATCTCGGTCCAGCGCGGCGCCAGCGTGACGCGCGGCGAAACGCTCGGCACGGTCGGTCAAACCGGTTCAGTCTCGAGTCCACAGCTCCATTTCGAAATCCGCCAGGGCAGCCAGCCCGTCGATCCCACGCCCTATCTGTCGGGCAAGAGCTGATCAGGTCCCAAATTCGAACCGGAAGCCGTCGCCGCTGCTCACGACGCGGCCCGCGGTCGGGGCGGGGAAGTGCGCGGTCATCAAAAGCGTGTCCTTATCGGCGCAGCTTTCCAGCAGCTTGCGTCGGGTCGCGGCGGCTTTCGCGACGTCCCAGTCGACCGGAAGGTGGAGGGTCGGCTCCATGATCTGGAGCGGGTGATGCATTGCATCGCCTGAGAAGATAGCCTT